>OJHF01000415.1_pt1 | contig 10456 bp, 10 predicted proteins | sample 1594891 | NCBI WGS metagenome assembly OJHF01 (sample SAMN05416737, study PRJEB24817) | seawater metagenome | isolation source: Sea water | place: Canada:Atlantic | collected 2013-07 | reverse complement strand
CAGTGAACGAAACAGTTGCGCTGCCTGATTGGAACGCTCATTGAGTTCCTGATAGGTCACAATCTCACCTGTCGAACCCATAATAATGGCAGGTTTATGGGGGTAGGTCTTTGCGGTAATACTGGGATGCGGCATGGACTATTCCTCACTCATTTGGCGTGCTCGTTCAATACTATAGAAGTTTCCATCAAAAAGTGACAGTGGCCTAACGAAACCGCATCACGCCCTGCTGCATGGTAGTCGCCACCAGACGCCCCTCTTGAGTATAGAAGCGACCACTGGCTAGGCCGCGACCGCCACCGATGCGCTCTGCTTTAACCGTGTGTAACAACCATTCATCGGCACGAAAATCCTCGTGAAACCAGAGAACATGATCAAGACTTGCCACTTGAAAACCGACATGCGCGAAGTGTCGTCCATGCGCTATCAAGCAAACATCAATAAGGACCGCATCAGACAAATACGCCAGTACCGCCTGATGCAGTCCGGGTTGGTTGGGCATCGGGCCGGTTGTCTTCATCCACGCCTGTAAGACCGGCTCCCGTGCCACCGGATTGTCCCAGTCTACTGGCTCGACAAGACGAATATCCAAGTCTTCTCCGGTAGTAATCATGAAGCTTTCGTCCAGATTGTCGTGTTCCAAACTTAACTGGCGCTCACTGGGCAACGCTTCTGGAGGCGGCACCTGCGGCATATCAGGCTGATAGTCATCACCTTTCGAAGGCATCTGGAATGACAGCGAACTGACCAGAATAGGCTTGCCTCCCTGCAGTGCCACCACGCGCCGGGAACTGAAGCTCAGTCCGTCTCGGGCAAGTTCCACCTCGAATATAATGGGTTTAGTCGGATCGCCCGGGCGCAGAAAGTACGCGTGCTGCGAATGCAGAATACGATCGGTGGCAACGGTTGCCACGGCAGCACTGACGCACTGAGCCAATACCTGACCGCCATACACCCTAAAAGCGGCGGGGTGCATATTGCCGGCACTGAATTTGTTCTCACCCAGAGACTGGGGCGTTAGCACGTCAAGCAGTGTGTTGAGCACGGTTGTTACCCTGTTGCCAATTGAGGCGCTATTATCCAGATTTGTGGGCCAATGCCAAACAGCGTTTGGCGACATCTGCACACGGCAATATGCCTTACAGGCAATATATTTGATATTCTCAACTCTGGAAGCAGTATCGACCGAGATAAGGAGGGGCAATGAACAGTACAGCAACGCCGCTTGAACTGCGCCGCGCGATACGGTCAGGAGAGCATACTGGCAACACCTCGGGCATGGCAGCGGGCTTCGTACAATGCAATGTCGTGATTCTCCCTGCAGAAAATGCCGGCGATTTTCTGCGTTTTTGCCAGCTAAACCCTAAGCCTTGCCCACTCATTGCCGTGGGAGACGCAGGCGCTGCAGCGCTGCCCGAGCTGGGCGATATCGATATTCGTACCGATGTGCCCCGCTATCGAGTGTTCCGCCAGGGTAAAATGACAGAAGAAGTCACGGATATCACTGCGCTGTGGCGCGACGATCTGGTGAGTTTTGCACTGGGCTGCTCATTTTCCTTTGAGGAAGCGTTATTAGCCGATGGCCTGGAGGTGCGCAATGTGAGTCAAGGCCTGAACGTGCCCATGTATCAAACCGATATTGACTGCGCTGAAGCGGGCCCCTTCTCTGGTAAGATGGTAGTCAGCATGCGTCCGTTCAAGGCCAGTGATGCCATTCGCGCCATTCAGATCTGTACAGGGTTTCCCGCAGTACACGGCGCGCCCATCCACTTGGGCGACCCCAGACTAATCGGCATTGAAGATTTAGAGCGACCGGATTACGGCGACGCAGTACCGATAAATGAGACTGAAATTCCACTGTTCTGGGCCTGTGGCGTCACGCCACAGGTGGCTTTGACTGCGGCCAGACTGCCCTTTGCCATCACCCACAGTCCGGGGTGTATGCTGATCACTGACGTGCGCAACAGCCAATTGGCCGTGCTGTAATACCGGGGAGAATCAATGCAACTTAACTGCGATCTAGGCGAAAGCTATGGCAACTGGAACATGGGGCATGATGCTGCCGTGATGCCCTTTATCGACCAAGCGAGTATCGCGTGTGGCTTCCATGCGGGTGATCCTTTGACGATGCGCAAAACGCTGGCGCTGGCGGCACAGCACGGGGTAGCAATCGGCGCCCATCCGGCCTACCCCGATATTGTCGGTTTCGGCCGTCGCAGCATGACACTCAGCCGCGATGAAATCATTGCCTGTCTGCACTATCAGGTGGCAGCACTGGAGGGCATGGCGCAGAGTCAAGGATTAGCACTGTCCTACGTCAAGCCGCACGGTGCCCTGTATCACGACATGATGGCGCAGGCGGGCGTGCGCGCCGCCATTCTCCATGCGATAGCCAGCTACCACCACCCACTGACACTGATGATGCAGTCCACAGTGCAGGCTGATAAGCACCGAGAGGAAGCGAAGATAGCCGGCGTAAAACTAGTCTTCGAGGCCTTCGCCGATCGCTGCTATGGCGACGACGGTAGTCTGGTGCGCAGAAGCCAGCCAGGCGCCGTGCACAACCGCGAGCGTATGCTGGCGCAGGTGCAGCAGTTGCGACAGGACAGCACCGTGACCACCTTGAGCGGCCACATCATCCCACTGCAAGTCGATACCCTTTGCGTACACGGTGACAACCCTGAAAGCGTGGGATCCATCGAAGCGATTCGTGCGCTGGTAAACGGCGGCTGAATCACAGTGAAGCTGCGTATAGTGGGCGAAGATGCCCTAATGGTCTATTTTGGAGACGTCGTGGATGCTCAGACTTCCGCTCGTGTCCAGGCCGCCACCAGCGCCATCGAGTATGTCATGGGCGAGGACCTTATCGATCTGGTGCCCTCCTATGCCTCGGTACTGATTCTCTATAACCCTTTGCGCACCAATCACCTAAGCGTCACGAGGCGCGTGCGGGACGTCCTTAGCAATGTGTCCACACCAGCCACTGTCGAATGTCGCACTGTGGTGCTGCCAGTCTACTACGCCCCCGAGGCAGGTATCGACCTGGAGTCCCTGGCGGAGCGCGCCGGTCTGTCCGTCAGTAAAGTGATCGACCTGCATGCAGGTGCCGAATACAGGGTTTACGCTATTGGTTTCGCGCCCGGCTTTGCCTACCTAGGAGCAGTGGATGAACGCATTGCGGCGCCCCGCCTGGCGACCCCCAGAGCCAGTGTCCCGCGAGGCTCAGTTGCCATAGCCGATCGTCAGACGGCCGTTTATCCCTCCGTTTCACCGGGTGGCTGGAACCTGATCGGCCGCTGCCCGGTGCCAATGTTCGACCCCAGCGCCCAACCCTGCATGCCGGTAGCCGTCGGCGATACGGTGCGCTTTGAACCCATCAGTCGCGAGCATTTTCTGACGCTGGGAGGCGATCTAGCATGAGTATGCGCGTAGTCCAGTCAGGCGTACTCAGCCTACTGCAGGACAGCGGACGATACGGTCAGCACCGCCTCGGGCTGAGCAATGGAGGGCCGATGGACCGAGAAGCGTTCCACTACTGCAACCGTCTACTGCAAAACTCGCCCGCCAGCACCGCCATCGAAATCAGTGTTGGCGGTCTGCAACTGGAATCTCTCGTCGACACCTACATCTGCCTCACGGGTGCGCCCATGCCGCTCAGCATTAACGGCCAAGAGAAGTCTTTGTGGGCCGTGCAACGCGTATACGCCGGCGACATCATACAGATCGGCTTCGCCAGATCAGGCTGTCGCAGTTATTTCGGCGTGGCTGATGGCTTTACCATCCAAGCCTATTTTGGCAGTACCGCAACCGTGGTGAGGGAAAATATCGGGGGCTTGCGGGGCCATAGCTTACAGGTTGGGGATCAACTGCCCTGCCCCACTACAACCGCGCGCAAACAGTATTATTTGGCCGACAGGGATCAGCCCCGCTATCAGAATACGCTCACTGTCCGCGTCATCCCAGGCTACCAGCAGCGCCATTTCAATCGGGTCGAGCAACGTCGATTTTTCGGTAGCACCTATAAAATATCCGGGCGCTGCGACCGTATGGGCTATCGGCTAGAGGGGCCCGTCATCAAATGCGATATCGAGGGCGTCTTGTCCGAAGGCATCTGCTTTGGCGCCATCCAATTACCGCCGGACGGACAACCGATCGTGCTGCTCAATGACCGCCAAACCATCGGGGGCTATCCCAAAATTGGCGCAGCGTTGTCGCTGGATGCCGCACGCATGACCCAATTGGTGCCGGGGAGCAGCGTGCATTTTGCTCCCATAACCCATCACACCGCCCACAAGGCCCTGCAGCTGGCTCAGCGTTTTACATTACGCAAGCCTCTGCAAGAGCGTCGACAATGAATGAGCAGCAACTGAGCGAGTCTATCGAACGGCTGTTAGTGTCGAGAAATCTGCGCCACATGACCGTCGCTCAAGCGGCTCTCCAGCCCGGCTACTATCTGCGCGCTGCCCGGCACCTGCGAGACAGCACCGGCACGGTTATCATTGGTACCGGATTTCCCGTTTCCAGCACCTTTGAAACCGATGGACCGGTCGGTGCCATAGCACTGTACCAAGCTCTAGAAGCGCTGGGAGCGCGTCCCTATATCGCCTGCGGAGCGCCGTTGTCACACGCACTGGCTCCGGATTACCGTGTATTGAATTTGACCGCACGCAACCTAGAGGCGGCGCGTATAGAGGCTACGACGCAACTATCGGCCTTACAACCGCACGCTATCGTCGCAATCGAGCGTCCCGGCATTGCCGCAGATGGCCGCTACTACAATATGCACGGGGAAGATATTACCGCTCACTGTTTTTATTTCGACCCCTTCATCAGCCAAGCGAATTGCCCTACCATTGCGATTGGAGATGGTGGCAACGAAATCGGCATGGGGAATATAGCCATAGCTTTGACCCGCCTGGACATCACCGCCTCGGTTACCTGCTGTAATGAACTGCTGGTAGCCGATGTCTCCAACTGGGGCGCCTATGGCCTAATCGCTTTTTTGGGTTTATGGTCGCAGCAGGATCTACTGGCGAAAATCTCACCGGAGGACTTGCTTCACTATCTCTCTGCCCGCGGCAGTGTTGACGGCGTGACCAGACAAAACACGCTCACCGAAGACGGGCTATTGCCCTTTGAGGGGGCAAACATCATTGAGCAACTGCGCGTGCTCACACATTTTTTGCCGCGCGCACTATAGCGCGGCTGCAGTGAAACAATGGGTACATGAATGAGTACTGTTTATCTAAACGGCAATTATATCCCGATGAACGAGGCCCGCATCTCGCCGATGGATCGCGGCTTCCTATTCGGCGACGGTATCTACGAGGTAGTACCCTCCTACGACGGCAAACTCGTCGGCCTTGCGCCGCATCTGAAACGTATGCAGGACGGACTGGACGCGATAGGAATCGAACTGCGTGTGGATTACGACCATTGGCGAGAAATTGCGTTACAACTGATTGCGCGCAATGGCAGTGGCAACCTCGGGCTCTATTTTCATGTCAGCCGCGGCACCGACACGAAGCGCAACCACGCCTATCCCGATGACCTCGCACCCACTATTTTCGCTTTCGCCTATGAGATTCCATCTGCACCCGTAGCAGACAAAAATGCGACAACACCCTTTAGCGTTATCACGGCAAAGGATCTTCGCTGGCAACGCTGTAATATTAAGTCCACCTCACTGCTTGGCAATGTTATGCATTATCAGCAAAGCCACACGGGAGGTCATAATGAAACCATTCTCTACAACGACCGAGATGAAATTACGGAAGCCTCTTCGTGCAACGTCTACGTCATCAAAAATGGCGTCGTTGCGACCCCGCTATTGGATGAACAAAAACTCCCCGGTATCACCCGCGACACGCTACTGGAAATTTTGCGTCGTGATGGCAGCATTGCCGTCGAAGAACGCGTCGTCACATTAGCTGAACTGAATGATGCTGATGAGGTATGGCTGTCCAGTTCCAGTCGGGATATCGTACCGGTGATTGCGATTGACGAAAATCCTGTCGCCGACGGCAACATCGGTGATGTATGGCTGGTGGCACAAACTCTCTACGCCACTCATAAGTTTGATTTCTGATGGCCAGACCCACTCAAGCAAAACTAGATCTTGGCGCGCTACGACACAATGTCAGTGTGGCGCGTAAACTGGCGCCGCACTCTAAATTGATGGCCGTAGTGAAAGCCAATGCCTATGGCCACGGTGCGGCAACCATTGCCGCTGCATTGCAACCCAATGTAGATGCTTTGGCTGTTGCCAGCCTCGAAGAAGCCGCTGCACTGCGTGATGTCGGCATTACCCTGCCCATACTGCTTTTAGAGGGTATCTTCGAGGCATCCGAATTGGGTATTGCAGCGCAACTTGAGGTCTGGCTGAGCATCCACAACGAACAACAGCTGCAGTGGCTAGAAGATGCAACATTGTCTGCGCCTCTGCCCTGTTGGCTCAAGGTCGACACCGGCATGAATCGGCTCGGTGTCACGCCAGCAAGCGCCTTGCAGCATTATCAACGCCTGATGGCCACGCCCAACGCTGCTAACGACATAGTGACCTACACGCATTTCGCCTCGGCAGATGATGTACACAATCAGCAAACACAGCGACAAATTGCTGTGTTCGATGACCTGCCTTTTAGCGCAGCACGCAGCGCAGCCAATTCAGCGGCGTTGCTGGCCTGGCCACTGGCGCATTACGACTGGGTGCGCCCGGGTTACATGCTCTATGGTAATTCGCCCATGGCACAGGATCACCCCAATGCACAAACCCTGCAGCCCGTCATGACACTGACTTCCGCTGTGATCGCCCTCCACGACGTTGCTGCCGGTGAATCTGTCGGATACGGTGGCACTTGGGTTACACAGCGCCCTTCTGTCATTGCCACAGTGACTATCGGCTATGGCGATGGCTACCCCCGCGAAGCGCCGAACGGGACGCCGATACTTGTCAACGGACAACGCGCCACACTCGCAGGCCGCGTCTCCATGGACATGATTACTGTCGACGTGACAGACATCCAAAACGTTCAACGCGGCGCCGAAGTCGTGTTGTGGGGCGCAGGCCTGCCACTGGGAGAAGTGGCTCGCTGGGCCAACACTATCGGTTACGAACTCACCACACGGATGCCGCAGCGCACACCCAGGGTTGTCGTCAATGCCTAGCCAAAGATTAGCAGCCTATGCGCTGTGGTCGATACGCCAGGCGGAGAAGCATCGACGAGGTCAATATGCCGTCCGATGAGCAGACGTGCACCCTACTGCACCATTTAATCGAACGACATGCCGTCGAGCGACCCGACAGCGTCGCGTTGTGGTGGCACGGTGACGCGATCAACTATGCCAGTCTCTACCGCAATGCCATGTCTACAGGAACGCGCTTGGCCGCCAGCGGCGCGGTAGGCGATCGCATAGCGGTACTGTCGTGGAACTGCCCCCAGTTTGTAGAACTGATTTATGGCGCCACTGCCGCGGGTAGAATTCTGGTGCCGCTGAACGCCAGACTTGCGCCCGCAGAATTGATTCACCAGCTGCAATCTGCTGGCGTGACGATGCTGTTTGGTGACCGGGAATTACTGCAGCCGGTACTAACACACACTAACTTCGCACCTGCTACTCAGACGGTTTATCTGGACGAAGACTATCTCAACTGGCGCGAGTCTGGCCCCCGCGAACCACTGCCGGCGACTAACCCCGAGGATCCGGCATGGATACTGTTTACCTCTGGTTCCACCGGTCGGCCCAAGGGGGCGATGTTAAGTCATCGTTCATTGATGGCGGGATTACGCTCAGCGGCACTGTCGCGACCGGTGCAGCCATCCGATAAATACTATTACCCATTCCCGTTATTTCACGTATCCGCTCACAATGTCCTGCTACAACATTTATACGGTGCCGCGGTTGTACTGGCGCGCTCATTCGATGCCACTGACACCCTCACAGCCTGCAGTGAACTGCAGGTGACGACAATGTCCCTCGCGCCGACCATGATCGCCCTATTATTGGATCACCCTGGCTTCACTCCGGCGCACCTAAACTCAGTGCGTACCATTGGTTACGGTGCCTCGGCTATGCCTCAAACACTGTTGCAGAGGCTGCTGACCGACACCGATGTAGGCCTGTGCCAAAGTTACGGCATGACAGAACTGGCTGGAAGTGTGTCATTCCTCACGGTAGAGGATCATCAAAAAGCCGCCCTAGATCGACCGGAGTTACTGCAATCGGTAGGCCGCCCCCTCGCCACGGCGCAACTCAAACTAATCGACGAACAAGGACGTGAATGCGCCACAGGTGCAGTCGGAGAGGTTCTGGTCAAGGCCGCACAGTGCATGATTGGATATTGGGGTGATGATGCCGCCACTGCACTGGCAATGGACAATGGTTGGTTACTCACCGGAGACATCGGCCGCTTTGACGACGACGGTTACCTGTACATTGTCGACCGCAAGAAAGACATGATTATCAGCGGCGGGGAAAATATTGCGTCTCGAGAAGTCGAGGAAGTTTTGCGCCAACACGCATCAGTCAGGGATTGTGCCATCATCGGCTTGCCACACCCCAAGTGGGGAGAAAGTCCCTGCGCAATAGTGCGGCTCAGGAATGATGCCAGCGACTCGGAGCTCCACACTCACTGCCGCGCATTCCTAGCCCGTTACAAAACCCCCAGACGATGGATACGCGTCGATGAGCTGCCTCTCAACGCCTCCGGGAAAATCGACAAGCCTCTCCTCAGACGACTCTACGCAACCTCGAGCTAGCGGTTGTCCTGTGAATCAAGAAAATCGGAAAACGCATTCTCGTAGAGTTTGAACAACACCAACGCGAGCGAAAACACGAGGGGGCCATAAATAAGACCGATCAATCCGAACACCTGAAGGCCTCCGATAATCGAGAAAAAAACCACCACAGTGCTCATGCTCGCACCCTGCATTAACAGAGGGCGCAAAAAGTTATCGATTGACCCCGTCACCACGACGCCCCACACCACCAAAAATCCGGCCCAGCCCATTTCGCCTGTAAACGCCAAATACAGCGCCGCCGGCACCCAAATCAATGCTGTGCCCACCAACGGTATGAGCGAGGTGAACGCCATCACCGCACCCCAGAAAAGACCCGGAAATCCGGCAAGCCACAAACCAAATCCGCCCACAATACCCTGAGCGACGGCCGTTAATAAAGAACCCATCAGAGCAGATTTGCTAACAGTCTGCACCTCATCAAACAGCGTCTCTTCCGCGCTACGGGACAATGGCAGAGCGCGATGCATGAAAGCGATTAATTTTTCATGGTCGCGCAGCACAAAAAACAATACAAACAGCAACAACATGAAATGCACAACGAACAGGGTCATGCTGCCCAATATCGATGTCGATATTGAGGCAAAATGGCTCCCCATTGCGCCCGCAGCTGCTAGCGCTTTGGCGCGAATATTGTCGGGGTCGAGTGCGCCCTCTGGCAAAATCTGCGTCACCCGCAGTTGAGCTTCATGCAACCAGGGATGCGACATAAGCTGATGTATATTGTCTGAGGTTGCCCATTCCCGAACGACCACAGAGTAGCTAATACCCTGCTTAAGGACAGCGACCAACAACACCAGTGTAGGCAACAAAATTATCAACAACAGCGCCAGACAACTGATAAGCGAAGCGATGGTTTCACGCCCTCGCAATAGAGAAACTAGACGCTCATGAGCCGGATATGCCAATAAGCCAATCAATATGGCCATAATAATGGGCTGCAGGAAGGGTTTGACCATCCAGTAACAGCCGTACAACGCGACCCCAAGAAAAATTAGCAACACCACGCGATGGGCGCTACCCTCAAACTGAGACTGCATAGGTATATTCTCTCTTTAGGGCAAGTGGCAACAGAGCTAACATAGAGCTTTTTCAGAAAAAATCAACGCCAACGAGCGCATTTTAGGGCAGGCCAGATTGGTTGCATGACGAATAAACTATCAATCATTGGCTGGATTTTTCTGCTGATCCTGTTTATGTTGTGGCGACAATTAAACCCCTTATTGGATACAAAACAAACATTATGCATATTCCAGACAACGCGCCCGTCATCATAGGCACTGGACAAAAGACTTGGCATTCAACGGATGTAAGCAGAACACCCCTAGACGCACTTTGCGCAGCTGCGACAGCCGCTATTGATGACGCGGGGCACAGTGGCATAACGTCCGCCATCGACACCGTCGCCATGATTAGATTTATCGCCGACACGACCCCCGGCACTGGCGCACTGTTCCCTCGCAATCCCGGTAGACAGTTAAGCCATCGCCTAGGCATTACTGATGCAAAAATTTTTCAGGGTACGATCGGAGGCAACACACCACAATATCTGGTCAATCATTTTGCCGAGAAACTGGCGCGCGGCGAACACGACGTTGTCCTGCTCGCTGGCGCAGAACTTCTGGCGACGCTGTTTTCGGCACTGCGCTCTGGAGGAG
>OJHF01000414.1_pt1 | contig 10465 bp, 10 predicted proteins | sample 1594891 | NCBI WGS metagenome assembly OJHF01 (sample SAMN05416737, study PRJEB24817) | seawater metagenome | isolation source: Sea water | place: Canada:Atlantic | collected 2013-07 | reverse complement strand
CGGAGATGTGTATAAGAGACAGGTCCTCTCTCTTCTGGTGTCATCCCACCATCACCAGTAGTTGTAGATGTACCAGCCATACTTGCTCCACGTCCTAAAGCTTCTTTAGCTCTTCCTGATAATGCACCAAAACTCATTCCAGCAATTGTAATAGGGATATCTAGTTCCAAAGGTTTTTTTGCGTAACGTGTTCCTAAAGTTACTTTTGTATTACAGGTTTCTCTATATCCTTCTAAAGGATACCTGGACATTGAGGCACCAAGAAAAAGTAAATCATCAAAGTGAGGAAGCTTTCTTTTTGAACCTCCGCCTCTAATATCATAAATTCCAGTTGCTGCTGCTCTTCTTATTTCTGAATTTGTATACTCATCAAAAGTCCATGATATACGAGGATGAGTTTTTTTATTATCTGACATTATTAATAGCTTGATACATTATCGATATTAAAGTTATAAAGTTTTCGTGCCGAACCATATCTCTTAAAACTATCTGGTTTAATATTTTTTATTTCACTTTTTTTTAAAAGAGCTGAAATTTTATTTAAATGCTTCTTTTCCATTTTTTTTTCTATGCAATCTGCACCCAAAGATTTAACTGATCCTTTAACAAAAATATCTGTTTCATAAAGACTATCACCCAAAGCTTCACCAGCATCACCACAAACTAACATTGTTCCAGATTGAGCCATAAATGCAGACATATGACCAACCGAACCTTTAACCACAATATCAACTCCTTTCATTGAAATACCACATCTTGAACTAGCATCTCCATCAATTACAAGTAATCCACCATGAGCAGTTGCGCCAGCAGATTGTGAAGCATTACCTTTAACATGTACTGTTCCAGACATCATATTTTCAGCAACACCTGTTCCAACATTTCCATCTATCGTTACATGTGCTTTTTGATTCATTCCTGCACAATAATAGCCAACATGGCCTTTGATTAAAACTTTCATTTCCTGATTTAACCCAGCACATAATGCATGGCTTCCCTCAGGATTTATAATCACAAAGTCTCTATCATTTTTTTTATTATCTAAATTTTGTAAAGTATTATTAATTTCTCTTAATTTCTTTTTTTTTAAATCTAATTTCATTAATTTCCCCACGAGTAAACAATACCAGGCTCAGGTTCAAAAATTTTTGCACCATTTACATCTGGTAAATGTGCCATGGCTTGAAATTCTGATGCTATTGCAACATAGTTTTTTGTTTCTGCTATTACTGCAGGTTTACACGCTATTTCATCTCTAACAACTGCAAAGCCTTTTCTAGTTCCTGTAATAAATGTATAAAAACCATCTAAATCTTTAAGACCCGATGTAAGGGTATCTTTTAAAGATTTATTATTTGATAAACTGTTAGAAACATATCCTGCTGCAACTTCAGTATCATTTTCAGAGTTAAAGACGTTACCTTTTTTAGTGAGCTCTCTTCTTAAATTGTTATGATTTGATAATGATCCATTATGAACCAAACACTCATCTTCACCAGTCGAGTAGGGGTGAGATCCATCAGTAGTTATTGCACTTTCTGTAGCCATTCTTGTATGACCTATTCCATGAGTGCCACTAAAACTATCTAATTTAAATTTTTTTACTACATCTTTAGGATTACCAACTTGTTTAAATATCTCTATTGATCGACCATACCCAACTATAGATACTTTAGGAAAATTAGAATTAATTATTTCAATTACTTTCTTTGGCTGCTCTAGAGTTTTTAGAATTACATGATCTGAGATTTGAGTAAGTTTAGCTTTTTTAATTTTTTTAGTTATTTCTTTCTTAAAGCTATTAAAGTTTAAATCATTAATACATAAAGAAAACTTGTATATTTTTTTACTTTCATCTTTATAAATAGCAAAGCCAGCACTGTCTGGTCCACGAGATTCCATATTATTAAGCATACCTGACAGCATCTTTCCTAAATTTTTTTCAAATTTTTTAGTTTTTAAGTAGATGCCAACAATTCCACACATAAATTTTTTTAAGTTTATTTTATTAGAGACAGTAGAAAATCTTTATAGTAGAAAATATTTCCTACCACAATGATGATAATAGCCGCTATCACTCCATACTTTGCTTTTGGAAAAACGACACCTCTCATCTTACTTGGTCTGTGATCTTCGTTATTATTTCTATCCATGATTGTATAATTTTTGTAAAAAAAAAGGGCGCCACAATTAAGTAGCGCCCAAATTTTTAGTTAATATTACCAGTCGGTAATATTGCTCTTATGATCATTAGCACCATGTCTTTTTCTTGCTAATCTTGAAAGTTTTTCACTCTCAGATCTAGCAGTTATAACATGCCAGCCAATCCAAAAAACTACACCAAGAATAACTAGTAAAGTTTCAGTGGATCCGGCCCCCGGATAAACTGCTCCGACAACCTCTTTTGCACTTAAATGATCTATCCAGTTTGTAACTGTAGCCATATTTTTCTCCTTTACCTAGTTGAAGAGGCGACCGCTTTTTCAGCTTCTCTATCGTCCTCCATTATTTCATAGTCTAGTCCTGCTATTTCAACTTCACGCGGTATTCTTAATTTACCAAAAGCGCTTAGTATTCTAGCAATAACGTAGCCTGGTAACATTCCAAGAACTCCGAACATTATAATTGCTCCAAGGAATTGTCCCAGTGGATTGATTGATGCATAAGTTGATCCGTCCCACATAGCTCCAACATTATATCCAGATGCTGGGTAACCATTTAAAACAAATCCACAAATTATAAGACCAACAACTCCTGCATAACCATGTACTGCTACTGCACCAACTGCATCATCAATTTTGAACTTACGTTCAACCCAGTAATGCATTTTGTATGCTATAACAACACCGATCGCACCAATAAGCATTGCTTGTATCGGGTGATACAAATCATTACCTGCAGATGCACAGATGATCCCAGCTAGTCCACTTGAGTAAGTCCAGAATGGATCACCTTTAGCGACCACGTATCCAGCCAATAATCCACCTGATAATGACATCAGGAAGTTATAGGTTATTCCACTCAGTGTGGTTGGGGTTACATATATGTTTGTTGCTGTCCAGTACGTTACACCTTCCATTCCATATTCAGGTCCAAGATCAAATATCGGTATATTACATGCCGCATAAAATCCCCAGAAACCAGTATAGATTAAAAATAATCCAACTGTAACTAGCCATGGGTTTCTTGGTCCTATATTTCTTGGTTCACCACTTGATGAGAACTTTCCAATTCTAGGTCCTAAAACGATTAGAACACCTAAAGCAAACCCACCCGCAATTGCGTGAATTACTCCTGATGCGTAAGCGTCATGATATCCTAAAATTTTAAGCATCCATCCATCAAAGTGCCATCCCCAAGCAGCATCAATTACCCAGAAGCACGAACCAATTGCAATTGCTAAAATACCAAATGCAAAAGTTGTAATTCTTTCAATGATTGCTCCAGAAACAATTGAAGCAGCTGTCCATGAAAATAGTAAGAATGCAGCCCAGAATACTCCACTTATACGGTCACCTAAGTTGACAGCCATAAATTCAGTATTTGCTACATACCATTTCGCACTAAAAGTACTTTCGTCAGTAATTAATGCTGAACTCTCATTCATTATTGAAGGTGCTATTCCCGGTCCTGTTGGGAATGCCCAGTAAATCCACCAACCAAAGAAAAACCAGGTTACCGTTACTAATGGTATTACCATGGTATTTTTCATTAAAGTATGTTGGTGATGTTTATATCGTGAGGCTCCAACTTCATACATACAAAACCCGACGTGAATCAGGAACATTAATACTACTGTTACCCAGTAGTAAAATTCTGTAAATATAACTGTAAGAGCGCCTAATTGATCATCCATAATCTCTCTCTCCTTGTTAATTTAGGAAAGCTTACGAGATTTTAATAGGTGTGACAAACTATACAGTGCTTAAATAGATAAGCAATGACGGTATATTTAAAAAAAATAATCAACCTTTGATTGACGGACTAAAACTTAAGGTAAGCTTTTTTCAAATCAACAAGAGGGTGCTTTTTAGACATTTGAAACTTAACTAAAAGCTCTCTTGCAATCATATCTCTGTCTTGTTGGTTGTTTGGTAATTTGATTGATTTTGGAATTGTAACCCAACCATTTGCATTTCTACAAAATACAGCAGGTCTATCCTCTTCATAACCCATATGAATATCTTCTAACCAGTTAAGATCATCCCATCCCATAGCTTCTACATATTTTTTTAAGAATGGAGTCATCTTCTTATAATCAGGTAATAGGTTAACGTCATATCTATAACCGATATGTTGCCCAATCATTTTTTCTCTAGCAGTCTCTTTAGATTTTCCACCTAGATTTTCTTTTTTTACTTTTGTTTTTGTTTTTTTCTTAACCATATTTACCTCTTATATTTTGTGATAGTTATCAACACCAACAGTGAAGTTAGTTCCAGTTAACGGAACTTTAGCTAATGCAGATGACTCCATTGTTAGAGCAGCTAAATCTTCAGGCTCTAAAGAGTGAATATTAGTTTTACCACAAGCTCTTGCTAAAAGTTGAGCCTCTAATGTCATTGCATGAAGGTAATTATAAACTCTTAATGCAGCATCATCAGGATTTAATCTAGCTCTTAATTTAGGATCTTGTGTTGCAACACCAACTGGACAACGACCAGTATGACAGTGATAACATTCACCAGCTTTTACACCCATTTCTTTTTCAAAATTTGCTTCTGGTATATCTTTATTACAGTTTAAAGCCATTAAAGCACCAGTCCCAATTGCTATTGCATCAGCACCTAAGGCTAAAGCCTTCGCCATATCAGCACCATCTCTAACACCACCTGCATAAATTAAAGTTACTTGTCCAGTTTTACCAACATCATCAATAGCTCTTCTTGCTTCTCTGATTGCAGCAATTCCTGGGATACCTGTATTCGCAGCAGCGATATGAGGACCAGCTCCAGTTGAACCCTCCATACCATCTAAAAAGATTGAGTCAGGATTACATTTTGCAGCCATACGAACATCATCGTAAACTTTTGAAGCACCTAGCTTTAATTGAATAGGCACTTTATTTTTAGTTAACTCTCTTAGCTCTTGAACTTTTAAAGCTAAATCATCTGGACCTAACCAGTCAGGGTGTCTTGCTGGAGATCTTTGATCAATACCAGATGGTAGAGATCTCATTTCTGCAACTTGATCAGTAACTTTTTGACCCATTAAATGTCCACCCATTCCAACTTTTTGTCCTTGACCAATAAATACTTCAATTGCATCAGCTAGTTGAGCGTGATGAGGATTAAAACCATATCTTGATTGGATACATTGGTAATACCATTTTTCAGAATATCTTCTCTCATCTGGAATCATTCCACCTTCACCAGAACATGTTGCGCTTCCAGCCATTGTTGCTCCTCTTGCTAAAGCAGTTTTTGCTTCATAAGAAAGTGCTCCAAAACTCATACCTGTAATATATACTGGTATATCTAGTTCAATTGGGTTTTCACAATTTGGTCCGATTATAGTTTTTGTTTCACATTTTTCTCTATAACCCTCAATTACAAATCTTGTAAGAGTTCCTGGTAAAAATACTAAGTCATCAAATGTAGGAATTTTTTTCATTAATGCCATTCCACGCATTCTGTATCTTCCAAGTTGAGCTTTAATATGAATATCGTCTATAACTTCAGGAGTAAAAATAGCGTTGTGACCTAATAGACTTTTGTTTCTTTTACCATCTTCGTGTGCATGAACATCAGCTTTTCCACCAACACTTCCATTAGTTTTTTTTAATTTTTTACTATTTTTTTTAACTTTCTTTTTAGCCATTAGATAGCTCCTTTCTTTTCATGAGGTTCTAGATTATCATAGTTCCAAAGTTTTTTCCCTGCGACTATTTTTGTCATTTTACTGACGTCAAATTTTTCACCTATCTCTGCAACTTTTAATTTTCTTTTTAACCAATCTTGATCACTGTCTGTAAGATCTGATGGAACAGCATCACTTCCAAATGATCCTATTTTTCCACCAATGAATATTGTTCCATCATACATTGAGTCACCTAAATTTATTCCAACATCACCTAGAATAATAATTCTTCCTCTTTGCATCATAAAACCAGTAAAAGCTCCAGCATCACCACCAACAATGATAGTTCCACCCTTCATGTCAATACCAGTTCTTGCACCAACACTTCCTTTGCAAATTAAATCACCACCTCTTATAGCGGCACCAAAGCAAGATCCTGCATTTTTTTCTATAACAACTTTTCCTGCCATTAAGTTTTCAGCACAAGACCAGCCAACTCTACCATTAATTCTAACAGTAGGTCCATCACAAGAACCCATACCAAAATAACCCAAACTTCCTTCAAAAATTAAGTTTAATTTATTTAAAATACCAACACCTAAACTATGTTTTCCTTGAGGGTTTTTAATAACAATTGTTCCAAAACCTTGGCTCATTAAGTTATCAATTTCTTTATTAGCTTCTGGAGCTGTCATTTCTTTAACATCTAGATCTGTTCTTTTATTAAAATCTACATCATAAGTTCCAAAATAATAAAGATTTTCACCTTCGTCAGGATTAAAAAATTTTTGCTGAGTTCTTCCTGTTAAAACTTCTGTGTGCATACCCATTGACTGGGACTTTGTTTTTTTTTCTGTAGTCTTTAAATTTGCCATACTTTTACCTCTCCATCATATGGATCATATGTGTCTATCTCTTGTGGTAGAACTGATCTGATTGCTATTTCTTCTGAACCCATTGCTACTAAATCATCTGATTCATAAAGAACCAAAGGTTTTGCAGCCATAGTATCTTTTGCCATTCCTAAAGAATCTTTAGTTGCAACAAAATATGTAAAAACTCCATCAAGACCTGTTAAAGATGCCTTCATGCCTTCTTCAAGAGATGCTCCTTCTCTCATTTTTTGAGCAATATAAACGGCGATTAATTCTGAATCACATTCAGACATAAATCTCATACCTTCGTTTTCTAGCATTCTTCTATTATTCCAATAATTTGTTAACTGACCATTATGAACTACAGACACATCACTAAATGGATATCCCCAAAAAGGGTGGGCTGATTTAATATCTACACCAGATTCAGTTGCCATCCTTGCATGGCCGATTGCATGTGTCCCCACAACTTTATCTAAATTATATCTATCACAAACGTCTTTTGCATTACCCAAATCTTTAATAACTTCTAAAGACTTACCCATAGAAAGAATTTCAACACCAGGAACGCTCTCGATTTTTCTAGAAAACTCTCTTAAGTCTTTTTCATCATAATTAACCTCATATCTTAAAGAGTAGGGAAGTATTCTTTCTTCTTTAATAATTTTTGCACCCATACCTAAAATATGTGACTTAACTATTTTAATTCTTTCATCATAAACAGAAGTCTCTTCACTTACTGATGAACTACCTTCACCAACATTTTCTCCAACCTTAAACCGCATAATGAAATTTTTCCCATCTGTATCTCCATAAAGTGCATAGCCAGTAGAATCTTCTCCTCTATGCTTTAATGCTTGAAGCATTCCTTGCAATTGAGTTCCAATGTTCACTGATTTATCTTTATAAATTAATCCCGCTATTCCACACATATATTTCCCCTATTTTTATTAAAGACTATGGTAGGCAGTCCAGATACGTATCTAGATCCCACTGCGTTGTTGCACCTAAAAATTTTTCCCATTCATCATTTTTATACCAATGGAAAACTTTATACATTTCGTCTGGCATAGCTGATTTTATAACCTCATCTTCTGCTAAACGATTTAAAGCCTCACCAAGACTCATTGGTAGTTTTTTAACTATTTTTCCAGCTGCTTGAGCTTCATACATACTTCTAGACTCAGGTTTTCCTGGATCAATATTATTTGTTATTCCATCATCAAAACATTTTAACAATCCAGAACCCATTAAATATGGATTATGCATTGAATCAACTGAACGATATTCAAATCTTCCTGGCGCAGATACTCTTAATCCACAAGTTCTATTTTGAAATCCCCAGTCAGCATAAACAGGAGCCCAAAAACCAGTATCCCATAACCTTCTATATGAGTTTACGGTTGAAGAACCGATTGCTGTTAAGGCGCCCAAATGCTTCATTACTCCACCAATTGCTTTTAATCCAATTTTACCCGGTAATTGAATATCATTAGTGTCTGGCATAAAATAATTAGTTCCACCTTCAACATAAGTAAAAACATCATCCATAGCGGGTATTGATTTATGGGATAATTTATTAACTTTATCTTTTCCACCTTTCCACAAAGACATATTTGTATGACAACCACTTGCTGACACTCCCATAAAAGGTTTTGTCATAAAGCAAGCTATCAAATTAAATTCTCTAGCAACCTGTGCACAAATTTGTCTATAAGTTGAAAGTCTATCTGCATTTCTTAAAACATCATCATACATCCAGTTTAATTCTAATTGTCCTGGTGCATCTTCATGATCACCTTGAATCATGTCAAAACCCATTGCTCTAGCGTATTTAAAAACTTGCATGAAAACTGGTCTTAACGACTCAAATTGATCTATGTGATAGCAATAAGGTTTAGAAAAACCTTTACCAGTAGGTGAACCATCTTCATTTTTAGTTAACCACATCATTTCTGGTTCTGTTCCAACTCTTAATTGGTAGCCATGTTTCTTCTTAAATTCTTGGGCATGTATTCTTAAATTTCCACGACAATCTGATGTTAAATGTGCACCTGGATTATCTCTTTCTTCTCTATTTCTAAAGCAAGTAACAAATACTCTTGCAACTTTTTTATCCCATGGAAGCTGACAAAATGTTTCAGGATCAGGTATACCAACTAGCTCTTTAGCTTCTGGTCCATAACCAATATAATCTCCATGACGATCAACAAATAAGTTTGCTGTAGCTCCGTAAACTAATTGAAATCCTTTTTCGCAAGTTCTTTCCCAATGATCAGTAGGAATACCTTTACCTACAACTCTTCCAGTTACAGAAATAAATTGAAAATAAATATATTCAACACCTAGCTCGTTAATTTTAGCTCTAACTTGCTTTACTAATTTGTCTCTACCTGGTTGTCTAACGTGTCTATCTAAATCTGTCATTATCTCTCCCTCTAATGAATTTTTATTTAAGGAACCGTAACTGAAAAAATTATTTGTGTCTAGGCTTGAAGTTTAACTCCAAGGGAAAGGACTGTTAGAAGTTGGATGAAGTTCACCCTTCTCGTAACGGTTGAATCTAAACGGTTTTAATAATTCACTTTCAGTTCCCAAAATTTCTTGTGCAACAAGCTCACCTACACCAATCATTTTATATCCGTGGTTTGCATCTGCTATCATGTAAACATTTTCTAAAAATCTATCGAATATAGGAAAATTATCTGGTGTCATACATCCAAGACCACCTGAGGGTCCTTTTCTATATAGACCAGATTTACCTTCAAACCTTTTATGACAATGAGCTAAAGCTGAACACCACATATCATTAAATGATTCTGTTGTTTGAAATTCAGGAGACTCAAGTCCATAAGGATCAATATTTATTTTATCAAAATGTTTATCAACTATGTAAGGAGATGTTCCACCCTGAACACCAAGCCCTTCAATGTCTGGCTTATAATAAATTCCCCAAAGTTCATCTGTAATTAGTTTTTTAGTTGTGTCAGAATATAGTGGGGCAGTTGAGTCAACATGCATTACAGGAGGCTGACCACCATCATTCATTCTTAAAAAATCTTTATCAACACCAATAACACCTTCTTGTAGCATCCAATATTTCCACATATCTTCTTTATGAAATTTTCCATCTTGTCCTTTAATATTTGCAACTTTTGGAAGATCTAACATGTTCCAAAAATCTCTAACCCAAGGACCAGCACCAACAACTACTTGTTCGCACTCAATAATTCCCTTATCTGTTTCAACACCTGTAACAGCTTTGCTATTGCTTCCTCTTTTAAATCCTGTAACCGTCACACCCTTAATAACCTCAACACCATTTGTAGTAGATTTTTCTTCTAGAGCTTTTATGGAAGCTTTGTTGAATGCATAACCACCTTTTTTTTCATGTAACACAGAAGTTATTCCTTGTGCTTGCCAATCATCAAACATTCCCTTCATATATTTAGTACAGTCTGCTTCACCCTCTATAAATTCTGATTCGTAACCAATAGCTTTTTGTTGTTCATAAATTGTAGCAACATCTTCGTGCATAACCTCTGGAGATATTTGTAAATACCCTACAGCATTATATTTCCACGCTTTTGGATCACTTTCCCATACTGATACAGAATGAGCCATTAACTCTCTCATAGCTGGTTGAAAATAATTATTTCTTATAACACCACAAGCAATTCCACTTGCACCTGCTGCAGTATCTTTTTTTTCAAGAATTACAATGTCACCAGGATTTTTATAAGTCTCAGAAAGTTTCCAAGCTGTACTTAGGCCTGTCTCTTATACACATC
>OJHF01000407.1_pt1 | contig 10613 bp, 9 predicted proteins | sample 1594891 | NCBI WGS metagenome assembly OJHF01 (sample SAMN05416737, study PRJEB24817) | seawater metagenome | isolation source: Sea water | place: Canada:Atlantic | collected 2013-07 | reverse complement strand
AGGTTGCAGAGCGGCTAAATCTTCAGCCCCCTGATGGGTCTGTATTTCTGGTCGCTGGCACCAATGGCAAAGGCTCGGTCGTCAGTGCTTTGCACGCTGTATGTCATGGGCAGGGATTAAGAACTGGCACCTATACTTCTCCCCATCTACTTCGTTATAACGAGCGCGTTTGCCTGTCGGGCGAACCGGTCGCCGATCAGCAGTTTGTCGATGCTTTCGAGGCAATCGAAGCTGTACGCGGAGAGCTTCCGCTTACCTATTTTGAATACGGCACACTGGCTGCCTTTTGGATTCTTTCCCGAGTCCCTGTCGATGTCTGGATTATAGAAGTTGGTTTAGGGGGGCGTCTTGATGCGACGAATGTCATCGAGCCTAATTTTAGTTTGATTACTACTATCGACTTTGATCATCAGTTGTTTTTAGGCACCACATTAGCTGAGATAGCGCGTGAGAAAGCGGGCATTTTACGCGGGACTGGATACGGTTTTTTTGGCGACCCGAATATGCCAGCTACGATTGCCGATGTCGCCGATGGTTTGAGAACTAATCTGCATCGGCAGGGAGTCGATTTTGGTTTTAAGGTTGATCCTGCATCCTGGTCATTTTGGGGCACTAATCTGGAGATGAAAGGCTTGCCATTGCCGCTAGGTTGCCCGCAGCATCAGTTGCAGAATCAGTCGCTGGCTCTGGCCGCTATTGAAGCATGGCGTCCCGGATTACTTGATGATTCAGCGGCGGTTGCCAGAGCGCTGGTAGGCTCTATTCCCGCGGGGCGTTTTCAAACGCTGGCCACAAACGATGCCGGAGGCATCACCAAGGCGCTGGAATGGGTGCTTGATGTTGGTCATAACCCACAGGCGTTGCGTGTGCTGGGAGAAAACCTCGATGCCTTGCCACCTCGTCCCCTTACGGCTGTTCTGGGGATGCTGGCAGATAAAGATGTTGGGGCAATCGTTGAAGCCTTTGCGGGCCGCGTAGAGCAATGGATTGTTACCGATGTCAGCAGTGCCCGTGGGCAATCGGCCAGAGTGTTAGCGGAAAAGCTTAATGCTTTGGGAATAGATGCTCATATTGAACCGATCCATGCAGCCGCATTTGCTCAGGCTGTTGAGACGACACCCGAAGGAGGGCGTATTTTGGTTTTTGGTTCATTTTTTGTTGTCGGTCCAGCCATGCAATGGCTCGGGATGTTGTAAAGTATTGGTCTCTTGTCTCACTGTCACTAATTCGGGTCGGCTTTGTAAGGCACGGACTACTGCCGTCACACCGGCCATTTAGGCGCATATTTTTTACCGGAGCATCTTTTAGATGGATCGAAGTTTGCTGGAACGCATGATCGGAGCGACAGTGCTAGTGATCCTGCTGGTAATGCTGGCGCCAGCTTTACTGGATGGTCCCCAGTCTGAAGGCAGGTCATCCGATAGTTCTAACAACGATATTCTTGGCACAGCTGAGCAGCAGGCCCCGGTTCGTATTGCCACAATACGATTGAACAGCGCACCCCCCGCTGCTCCGCCGACGAAGGCCCCAGTTAAGAAAAAAAAGCCGGCACCCGCCGTCGTGCAATCGCCTAAGTCAGCTCCGGCTGCTGCAAAGCTCTCTGCACCTCAACCAACAGTGGGCCAGTGGGTGGTGCAGTTGGGGAGTTTTTCCGGTGAGACGAACGCCGAAACCTACGCTGCAAAGCTAAAGTCTGCCGGTTTTCCTGCGTTGGTGCGTTCGTTTCGTTCCGGCGGTAAGACGATGTATCGGGTACAGGTAGGGCCTAGAGACGATCGGGTCGGGGCAGAAAAGCTGGTCACTGCTTTGAAAAAAGCAGGCTATAAGGGTGTTGTGATGCCGGTTAAATCGTAGTGCGCGGCAGACTGAGAGAATACTAGTGACTGTAATCGATTATATATTGCTGGCCATTGTGGCAGTTTCTGCTGTGATAAGTCTTTTTCGCGGGTTTGTGAAGGAGGCTTTGTCACTGGTTAGTTGGCTGGTAGCGATTTGGGCGGCCACCCGCTTCGGCCCAGAGTTTGGCGAACTGATTGGTGGCGGAATAGATTCGCTAACTCTGCGTGCTTGGCTCGGCAGGGCAGCGCTGCTGGTTGCTGTGTTGTTTGCCGGAGGTCTGGTCAGTTGGATAGTTTCAAAACTACTCCACAGCACCGGTCTTAGTGGCACAGATCGCGCAGTCGGCATGGTATTTGGATTGGCTCGCGGCATTGTTCTGGCTGCAGTGTTTGTGTTGCTGCTCGACTTCGCAGAATTCTCCGAGAGTTCTTGGTGGACGGAGTCCAAGCTGATACCTTATGTCTCCCCTGTAGCTGTGCTGGTTTCAGACCTTACAGAAGATGGCATTGAATACCTTGATGTAGATCAGGAAGGAATTATCGACTCGGCTTCGCAGAAGGCTGGCGATATGCTCGCTCCATAACGTTAATTGTCACCTTAGGGCTCGCTTGTGTGTGGAATAGTTGGAATTGTTAGTCAGCAACCCGTCGCTCAGTCAATTTATGACGCGTTAATTGTGTTGCAGCACCGTGGTCAGGATGCCGCTGGCATCATGACAGATGCCAACGGCACACTGTATACCCGTAAAAGCAAAGGCTTGGTGCAGGACGTGTTTCATCAGCGCCACATGAGTTTTTTACGCGGGAACATGGGCATTGGTCATGTGCGCTATCCGACTGCCGGCTGGTCGAGTCTGGCAGAAGCCCAGCCCTTCTATGTGAACTCACCCTACGGTATTTGTCTTGCTCATAACGGCAACCTGACCAACACCAGTCAGTTGCAGGATATGCTGGTCAAACAGGATAAGCGCCATTTAAATACCGGCTCCGATACGGAAGCATTATTGAATGTGTTTGCGCACGAGTTGCAATCACAGTCGGGCGAACTGACACCGGAGGCTATTTTTACAGCGGTGGGCGCAGTGCATGAGCGTTGTCACGGTGGTTACGGTGTCATTTCGATGCTGATTGGCCACGGCATCGTGGCATTCCGCGATCCGCATGGCATTCGACCGATTGTGCTCGGTAAAAAAGAAACCAAAGATGGCACCGATTACATGGTGGCTTCAGAGAGCGTTGCTCTTGATGCCCTTGGTTTTGAATTTGAGCGCGATATTCTTCCAGGTGAAGCAATCTTTATTGAAGCTGATGGCACGCTGCATCGTAAGCAGTGTTGTGAACGTCGCAGTTATACGCCGTGTATTTTTGAATTTGTTTACTTTGCTCGTCCTGACAGCATCATCGATGGTATTTCGGTGTATAAATCGCGAATGCGAATGGGTGACCGTCTTGCCGAGAAAATACTCGAGCTAATGCCGGACCACGATATTGATGTGGTTATTCCGATTCCTGATTCCAGTCGCACTAGTGCCCAGCAGGTGGCACAGAAGCTGGGTGTTAAGTATCGCGAAGGTTTTATCAAGAATCGCTATATTGGCCGGACGTTTATTATGCCGGGTCAGGCCGTTCGCGAAAAGTCTGTGCGGCAGAAACTTAACGCTATCGATCTTGAGTTCCGTGATAAGGCTGTGTTGTTGGTTGATGACAGTATTGTCCGCGGCACTACCTCGAAACAGATTATCGAAATGGCTCGTGAGGCCGGTGCCAGGAAAGTGTATTTTGCTTCTGCAGCGCCTGCTGTGCGCTACCCAAATGTTTACGGTATCGATATGCCGGTATCAAGTGAGCTGGTTGCCAGCGGCCGGAATGACGCTGAAGTGGCCGAGGCCATCGGAGCAGACTGGCTCGTGTATCAGGAGCTTAGTGATCTGATCGATGCCGTTAAATACGACAATGGCGATATCACAGAATTTGATACTTCTTGTTTCTCAGGCACTTACGTTACCGATGATGTCAGTCCTGAGTATCTTGCCCGTATGGAAAGCGAGCGTTCTGATGCAGCCAAGCACAGGCGCGAACAACAACGTCTGGCTGTGGAAGGCAGCTACAGCTAAACAGCTTATTCTTCTGACAGTTTGCAGTGGTCGTTTTTTTATTCGTTTTCCGACGAACTGTAAGTTCGTATCGGTGTTCCCGCTCGATGACGCGTGCTCTCTGTTGAAAGTATTGCAGCAGGCCGGGCAGCGGCAATGAGGTCGCATTCGAGTGGCTGTTGATAGTGCCGCAGTGTCAGAACGTCAATTGTTCGAGTTGGTAGCCGTTCGCATTCCAGCGCAGCATGCTGCCCTGTTCATACCAGTCACCAAGCACAATCCGCGTTGCATTCGCATTGCCCAGCTTGAATTGGTGAATGGCAGGTCGGTGTGTGTGGCCGTGAACCATCGTTCTGATGTCATACAGCTCCATTATCTGCTCAACCGCGCGTTGCGACACATCCATAATCTCAGGTTGTTTTTCGGCATTCTCAAGTTGGCTTTTGTCGCGTGCATTGCTGGCAATTTTCTCGCGCATACGTGCAGGCAGTGCTAGAAATAGCGCTTGAAATAGCGAGCTACGGACTACCTTCCTAAATCTTAAATAGCGCGAGTCATCAGTGCACAGCAGATCGCCATGGAGCATGAGAGTGCGCTCACCGTTAATTTCTGTCAGTGCGCAATCGGGCAGCAGGTGCATACCGGCTGCGGTGGCGAAATCGTTGCGAATTAAAAAGTCGCGATTGCCGCTAATGAAGTAGCAGGAGGTATTGCTCTGATGCAGTTTTTGTAAGCCTTTAATGACGCGAAGGCCAACATCACCAGGCTGATCATCACCAATCCAACTTTCAAACAGATCGCCCAGAATGTATAGCCGTTCGGCTTTACAGGCTTCATTTGCGAGCAATGCCTCAAAGGCTTCGATAGCTTCCGGGCGGCTGGCGTCCAGGTGCAGGTCAGAGATAAACAATTGAGTCATTCGGATTGTGGCCGTGAGTTACTTGGTTTCGACAACGCTGGCTTTAAGGATAACAACAGGGGTTACGGGGACGTCGCTGGGGAATATGCCGCCGGGACCAGTCGGGCGTTGTGACAACTCCAACAGCATATCCAGGCCTTGGCTCACTTTGCCAAACACGGCATAGCCGGGGTTGGCTTCATCCTGATAGTTCAGAAAGCTGTTGTCTTTGACGTTAATAAAGAATTGCGATGTGGCGCTGTCGGGCATTGGTGTGCGCGCCATGGCGACAGTGCCTAGGCTGTTCATTAAGCCGTTGCCACCTTCATTAACGATAGGCTGGTTCGGTTCTTTTTGACCGAAGTCTTCATTAAATCCACCGACCTGAATCATGAAGTCAGCAATCACACGATGGAAGATTATTCCTTCGTAGAAGCCGCTATTCACGTAGTTCAGAAAATTCTCAACCGTAACCGGCGCTTTATCGGCATTGAGTTCGATAACAAAGTTGCCGGCGGTTGTTTCAAACTTCACGGCGGGTGCCGAGTTGCCGATGGTCGCGAACAGAAGCAGAGCACTAAGGCTGAGGTTGAGTATGGTTTTCATAGTTGCGGTCCTTGGGATTCCATTCTTTAGGTGGTGTACTTTAATTTGGGTGCAGCACTAATCGGGTGCAACCTCTGTTCGGTTTTCGAGTAACTGATCACCCATTTGTGCTGCCAGGAGTGTGTTGTGCATAAGCATAGTGACCGTCATTGGGCCGACGCCACCGGGTACAGGCGTAATCCATGCCGCACGCTCGCGAGCTGCTTCAAAGCCAACATCGCCTTTTAGCTTGCCATCGCTCATGCGGTTAATACCTACATCGAATACCACGGCGCCGGGTTTTACCCAGTCGCCCGGAACGAGTTCGGGTTTGCCAACCGCCACAGCAAGTATGTCGGCTTGTGACACATGCTGCTGCAGATTGGTCGTAAATCGATGGCATACCGTTGTGGTAGCACCTGCGATCAGCAGCTCCAGTGCGAGCGGGCGTCCTACATGATTTGATGCGCCGACAACCACAGCATTGAGGCCGCGCGGGTTCACACCAATTCGATTCAGCAATGTCATGATGCCAAACGGTGTGCAGGGGCGCAGTGACGGAATCCGTTGCGACAAGCGACCAATGGTAAACGGGTGAAAGCCATCGACATCTTTAGTGGGTGAAATACGTTCGATAATGGCGTGGTCATCAATGTGTGCAGGCAGGGGCAGCTGCACCAGAATGCCGTTGACTTCGGGCGCGCTGTTTAACTTGTCGATGAGCGTCAGTAGCTCAAGCTGTGGTGTATTACTGGGCAGGTCATAATCAAAAGATTCAATACCTACCTCATGACAGGCTCGACGCTTGTTGCGCACATAAATAGAGGAGGCGGGATCGGCGCCAACCTGAACCACCGCCAGGCCCGGTGAGGGCTTGCCGCTTGAGGTTAATGCGCTGATTTGCTCGCGTAATTCTGCGCGAATCTGGGTTGCAATGGCCTTGCCATCAATAAGTTGTGCTGTCATATCGCAATGAACCTTGCTGGCGCCTTCTGAGTATGGTGGCAACATAACAGAGGCTATGGCAATGCAAAACCCTAAAAATAACTTTGAGGGCAGAAATACCGGCTGGTTTCAATTGACTGGCACGGGTTCCAATCGTATTATCCTGCGTCCCTGATGCGGTGAGCCATTGAGCTTGCCTGATTAGGGCCTTGGACGGGGCATAGCGCAGCCTGGTAGCGCATCTGCTTTGGGAGCAGAGGGTCGGGAGTTCGAATCTCTCTGCCCCGACCAATTTTTTCCTTGAACACTGAGGCTCTCTGGTTTTTACTGTGGGTGTTTAGGCGTGTTCTAACAAGAAATACCGCACACATGTGTATTTAGCAAGCGCCCGTAGCTCAACCGGATAGAGCACCGGCCTTCTAAGCCGGGGGTTGCAGGTTCGAGTCCTGCCGGGCGCACCATTTTAAGGTGGCGGGTACTAAAATTAGTTTTGCTGTGGTGGGTGTAGCTCAGTTGGTAGAGCCCCGGATTGTGATTCCGGCCGTCGCGGGTTCGAGTCCCGTCATCCACCCCATTTCTTTTGGCCTCTGATGAGCGTGTTTTCTGCCGCGGTCAGGGGTCTTCCGATCATGGGCCGTTAGCTCAGTTGGTAGAGCAGTTGACTCTTAATCAATTAGTCGTAGGTTCGAATCCTACACGGCCCACCACTTTCTCTTTAAGCTCTATATTTTATGTAGCAACCGAGTTTTGGGGCGCCTTTGATTATTCCAAGATCAAGACAATAGCTCGAGAAGGTATGCGCAGAGCGGTCTACTGACTGAGCCCTGGTAAGGGCAGGAGTACTAATGCAAATTTCACGGAGAAGATTTTCAGGCCTGATGGGCGCTGCGCTGGGCACGATGTTTGTTCCAGCTTATGCTGAATCAGCTTTAACTGCACCAGATGATATTTTGCATGCATTAATAAAGCTTCGTGGCACACTGGATGACAGGCTGGTGATGTGGTGGATGAAGGGCATGCGCTATGGGGTTGTTAATGACAGCATTAGACCTTTATATGGAATGAAGACGGGAGGGTTTCAGCTGTATCAGCAACTGGCCGATGGTCGTCACTCTATGACCATGCTGGAATTGATTTTCTTCACCGATTTGGAAACCGATAAACCATTGGCTCAATTTGCTAACCCTTACAGTGGCAAATTAGTGGATATCCCAGAACAAAGGCTTGGTCCATATACGGTTTATCATACGACTCAGGGCGTCGAGATACCGCCTAACCCGGCATTTGGAACCTTTGAATTACGCACGCAGCTTGGGCCTGTTGTTGTAGAGGGCGATGATGTTTGGATAAGAGATGACAGTTTTGTTGATGTTGATTCTGATCAGCCAATGATGGGTGAACACACTTACAATGAGTTTGTTACCTACCACGGTAGTCTCAAAGATATTGAGAACCCTGAGCTCACATCTGCGCCTGCCAGTGTTGCCTTCCAAAGCGTTACAAGCTGGCGCGAATGGATGGGAGCGGAGGGCATTGGTGGACACACAACCGCACGCGCTGCTGGGAGAAAGTGCTTCTCACTGGATGAGTTTCCGGATGACTATCTGCAGATACTTAACGATCGTTACCCGGCAATAGCAAAAGATCCTCGTGCGGCCCTGCTGAAAAAACCAGCCTAGCTGGATTAATTGTCTGAAGACTCGTAATTAGCCCAGTCGTAGTTTCGAGGCCTACACGGCCCAGAGTGTTTAAACCCCGGAATGCGTGACTATTTGATGTCCCCAGTGAAGCCAACGGAGAAAAGTGCTTTGTTGGGTGACCACTGCAAGCACAGCCCTGCAGAGTCTTGTGCAGAAGCGATAGACAATATCGCGCGGTTTCTTTAATGTAAGCAACACACTTTATATATCACTCGGGGACAGTAATGAGAGCATTAATTGGGATTTTCACGGCATCCGTGCTGTTGGTATCCGGTCCGGTTTTGGCAAAGGATGCGGGTTGGTATACCGGTTTAGGAATAACTTACACCGACTTTAAAGTTGATGCCGGTGCCTTAGGAACTGCCAGAGATAAGACGCCCGGTTTTTTAGTCCTCGGTGGTTATCAGATTAGTCCTCACATTGCTTTTGAAGGTGAGTTGGCTTATTCAGGCGAGGCGAAAGACTCTGTCAACGGTACCCAGGTGAACGTGAACTATAACTCTTGGACTGTGGGTATCGTCGGTAATTTACCGATTGGTGATGTCTTTGATGTTTTTGCTAAGTTCGGTGCTACCTACGGGCAGGGCGAATACACCATCGGCGATGTCAAGACCACCGCTCGTGACGGCGGCTATACAGTCGGTGGGGGTGCGGGCATGAGCATTGGTGCTGTCGATTTACGCTTGCGTTATGAAGTGCAGCGGGTGCGTCTTGACAATAGCGATGTTGTCGATAACCCAACCCGTCTTGGTCTGGATGTGCTGTTTTGGTTCTGAGTTAAAAGTAATCAAAAAAAGCCGCTGTATTCGCAGCGGCTTTTTTTTGTGCAATATTCTGAAAATAATAACCGTTTATCATGCGCCTAGATGGCTGAAAAGGTCTCTCGGTTTTTTGAACTTTGACAGCAGAAAGCGCCGCATCACCTTGCCACCGGTAAGCCAACGCACCGCATCGCCGTTGTTCTCGGCAGCCAATACACCGTCAACCAGATAGGGCGTTACGGTTTCTACGGTGTCGGCAAGAATGTTGAGCACTTTCTTGCTCTTCTCCCAATCTTCATCCCGCTGCTCCGGTGGTGGCACCAATAGGTCGGTAACCACCATGCCGGGGCTCAGGTAGCACATTCTAATGTTGCTGCCTTCGCATTCTTTAACCAGGGTTTTGGTGAAATAGCGCAGGCCATATTTGGTCGACCCGTAAACGCCGAGTCGCGACCTGGTCATGCCGTCACTACCGAAGCCTTCCATATTAAAAATACGTCCGCCGGAAGTTTGTTGTTTCATGCCCTGCATTGCGACCTGACAACAGTTCATCATGCCGGTGACATTGGTATCGACGGTCATTTGGAAGTCTTCCGGGGGCAGATCAACGAACTTGACCTTCAGACCATCGCGTCCGGCGTTATTGATCCAGATGTCGACACTGCCCATTTTGTCGTTGGCAAAATCCCACAGGTTTTTAGTCTGCTTGTGGTCGGCAACATCGCAACTGGTGCCGCAAATAATTTGCCCTTCAGCGTTTGTCTTGGTCAGCTCATCAACGGTTAGATCAATGTCTTTCTGGCTGCGGCTGCAGATGGTGACGTTGTGGCCGCGCTTAAGAAATTCACCGGTCATGCCCTTGCCGATACCTTTTGAACCGCCTGTGATAACTACGTTCATGCTGTATTCCTTTGCTCGTGGATGTTGCCGCGTTGCTGGAAAAGTCTGGCTGCAAGTTTAGCCGATGATTGGGGCTTTGTTGGCGCCAGTGATCAATTTGAGCTTCACAGCGGCATAGTTTCGCGCATTTTTCGTGTTTTTGGCTGGAATGAGGTCGAGTCGGATGACCTGTTTTATCTGCATCCTGCAGTTAGGGCTTGCTCTAACACATTGTTTTATAAGCTTATGTTAAAAAAACCATGTTCCGGGATACTTATGAAAGTAAGCGCCGTTTAGTTTGGGCAAAGATTGAGTCAACGGGTGGCATCCTCTTCGCTATAATGCGCGGGTTATGCGCTGGGCTAGCTTGCGAATGTGGCGGAATTGGTAGACGCGCTGGTTTTAGGTACCAGTGGGGCAACCCGTGAGAGTTCGAGTCTCTCCTTTCGCACCAACGCATAACCCCTATAGTGATAATCCTATAGTCCTGATTATTAACCTCAGAATCTGCAGCAGTAAGCGGCTTCGCTATAGGCAGAATAGTTCCGAGGGGGGGCAGGATTTGCACTGGAATTGCCGGGATTGGTGCGCCGGGGCGGGCGCCTTTGGGTGTTTCCGCGACGATAATGTCTTAAAACTTATAGTTACAGGTAGATAAACATGCAGGTTTCCGTTGAGTCCTCAGTCGGTCTGGAACGCGTTATTCGGGTCGAAGTGCCCGCCGAGAAGATCGAGCAGGAAGTAGAGTCGCGCCTTAAGAAAGTGGCGAAAGACGCAAAAATTAAGGGTTTTCGTCCGGGTAAGGCCCCAGCGAAAATTGTTCGTCAACAGTACGGGTCGGAGATTCGTCAGGATGTGCTCCAGGACTGTCTCTTATACACATCTCCGAGCCCACGAGACAAGAGGCAATCTCG
>OJHF01000405.1_pt1 | contig 10717 bp, 10 predicted proteins | sample 1594891 | NCBI WGS metagenome assembly OJHF01 (sample SAMN05416737, study PRJEB24817) | seawater metagenome | isolation source: Sea water | place: Canada:Atlantic | collected 2013-07 | reverse complement strand
GATGAAATTATGGCATTGCAGCGGTGCGCGCTCTTTGCGTCCTTTATGGGCTCTGGAGGAAATGGCGCTGGAGTATGAGGTGGAAATACTGCCTTTTCCTCCGCGCATGTTCGAGCGGGAATATCTGAAGGTCAATAGCCTTGGGACAGTACCTTACTTCGTAGACGGTGACACCGAGATGACCGAATCCACCGGTATTTGCCAGTATCTGGTGGATCGTTATCAGCGCTATGATTTTGGGCTGCAGCCCTCTCACCCTGAATATGGCGCTTACTTGAATTGGCTGCATCATTCTGACGCCACCCTGACGTTTCCCCAGACGATTGCTATGCGTTACTATTTCTTGGAGCCTACGCCTGAGAAGCAGGCAGTGGCTGATGATTACAGCAAGTGGTATATCTCGCGGCTGCGGCGTTTGGATCGTCACCTTGAGTCCCATGAATATTTGGTGGACAACCGCTTTACCATCGCCGATATAGCGATTGGTTATGCCCTGTATCTTGGTCGGGCGCTGAAGCTTGATGGACAATACAAGCCGCAGACGGCTGCCTACCTGCAACGACTAATGGATCGCCCGGGCTTTAAGCGGGCTGATGAACAGGGTGAGCCTTTATCGCTGCCCGGTGCGGAGTAAAAATAAATGAGCGCTAGTGAGCAGGAACTGAAGGAGTTTCGGGTTGAAGTGGCAGCCTGGATGAAAGACAACAAGCCCGCTGACCCCGGCTTTCTGTTGCCCCAGACCTTTATGGAGGTGGGGGACGAGAGACAACTGGAATTTCTGCGGAACTGGCAGCATAAGATTTGGTCTGCGGGTTATCTCGGCATGGCTTGGCCTAAAGAATACGGTGGTTGCGGCGTGGACGCCATTTACCAGAGCATTGCTGACAAGGAAATGCGGCGTCTTGCCGTTCCGATTTGTTTTAATGTGATCGGATTGGGGTGGGCCGGGCCTCTAATCAATCATATCGGTAGCGAGCAGCAAAAATCGAAGTATTTAAAAGGCATTCTCAATGCGGAAGATGTCTGGTGCCAGGGTTTTTCTGAGCCTGATCACGGGTCAGATCTTGGTAACGCTCAGACCCGCGCTGTGCGCGATGGTGATGAGTATATCCTCAATGGCCAAAAGATCTGGACCACCATGGGTAACTTCGCCAAGTATATGATTTTGCTGGCGCGCACCAACCCAGATGCACCCCGTAAATATGACGGGCTGTCCTTCTTCCTCTCGCCCATGCATGTGTCGGGCATTGACACGCGTCCCATCCGCAAGCTCACCGGTGAATTTGGCTTCACAGAAACCTTTTTTACGGATGCGCGTATTCCCGCCGATAGCATAATGGGTGACGAGGGGCAGGGCTGGAAGATTGCGATGCAGACGTTGCAGTATGAGCGCGGGGCTGAGGCCGGTGCCGCTGGTGGGCAGTCTATGGTGCGGATTACGGTCGATGACATGATTAGCCAGCTGGACGGTGTCAGACGAGACGGAGCACCGGTACTCGAAGATCCCGTGGTGCGTGATCAGGTAGTACAAGCCATTATGGAGGAAAAGGCGCTGTTTTTAGGGGATCGACGTTCTCATATTGGACACTTGACTACCGATTATCCGGGTTCGTTACCCCTGTCGCACAAACTACGGGGTACCGAAATGACTAGGCGCATGCGCCAACTGGCGATCAACTTGCAGGGCGCTGAGGGCGCTCTGTATGTTGGCGATGATGATGCACGTCAGGGAGGCTTTTGGCAGCGTGCCTATTTGAACAGTTTCTCTGCCACGATTGGTGGCGGTACCAGCCAGGTCCAGGCGAATATTATTGCGGAACATGTACTCGGCTTGCCGAAGTAGGGAATGACTATGTCGCTTATTGGAAATACGACCCTGAGCTTCACTGAAGAGCAGGCTATGTTGTTGGATGTGGCAAGAGAATTTTGTCGCGATAAATCGCCTATTACGGCGGTGCGAGCCCAGTTGGATTCTGATTGCGGTTTTGACCAGGCACTCTGGGATGAAATGGTGTCGCTGGGTTGGGCTGGGATTGCTTTGCCTGAGTCCTGCGGTGGCTCTGGATTGGGCGTGGGTGCTTTGGTTCCGGTGGTCGAGGCGATGGGGCGCGCGATGTTGGGTACGCCTTTGATCAGTAGCGCATTAGCCGGACAGTTGTTGCTGCGGGCTGGTAATGCGCAGCAGACTGAACGGCTGTTACCCAATATTGCTAGCGGTGTCTCGGCAACGTTGGCGCTGTTGGATAATGGTGACTGGGGTGACGATGGTATAGGACTGATACTGGATGATGAGCGTGTACTGCGTGGTATGAAAAAATGTGTGCCAGACGCGTCCGTTGCCAGCATTTTTGTTGTGTCAGTGTCCTTTAAGGGCAGTGCGGCCTTGGCGATTGTGCGCGCGGATCAACTGGTTGCAGCATCACTCAGCCCCAATACACTGATCGATCAGACTAAGCGTGCGGCCAATGTCGATTTCAGTGGTATAACCGTCGATGAGAACAATATTATTGTGGGCCCTGCCGTCGCTGCTGCGCTGCGAGATGTCCGCCTGTTGGGTGCTCTATTGGTCGCAGCCGAAGCGACCGGCAGTGCAGCCGCTTGTCTGGACACCACGGTGGACTATCTTAAGACGCGCAAACAGTTTGGCAAGCTGATTGGTTCTTATCAGGCGTTGAAGCATCCGACTGTGGACATACTCACTCAGGTCGACTCAGCACGCTCATTTATTTACCATGCCGCCACGCTGGTCAGTGATGACGCCCTTGATGCCGATGCAGAAATTGCCTGTCGCATGGCGAAGGCTCAAGCCTGCCAGACGCTCCTATACGCGGGAGACCGAGCTGTACAGTTTCACGGCGGCATGGGTTTCACTTACGAGTGCGACGCCCAACTCTATATTCGCCGCGCCCAGTGGAGTCAGCAGCAGTTCGGAGATGTTCAGCATCATCGCAAGCATCTTGCTACGCTTTTGTTGGGTTAATATCGCGGCGCTTACGGCTTTGAATAATGACTGTTCTCGCTGCTGTAGAGTCGTACAATCGTATATACTTGTTCATCCCACCGACATTTTGACTTAGTTTCTCTTATGGTAAAAAAGCAGCGCGGCTTTAAGGCCACTATTTTGCCTCGCACCCTGTCTGCGTCATTCGCGGGAATTAGGGCGGGCAGCGCACTGGCCGCAGACAGTGTTGTGCAGCGGGTGCTGGGTCGCGGTCCAGACGATGCTGATTCCGAGTTTGCCCGCCGCGAGGCGCACAAGTTTGTGCGCGACTTAGGTAAACTCAAGGGCACCTATATAAAAATTGGTCAGATGCTGGCGCTGTTCGGAGAGCAGTTTCTTCCCAGGGTGCTGGTGAACGCGCTGCGTGACCTTTCTGACCAGACTGAGCCTCTGCATTGGGATGCACTTGAGTCATCCGTACGAGACAGTCTGGGTGAGCGCTACAAGGAATTAGATATTGATCCTGAGGCGATTGCAGCGGCCTCATTGGCACAGGTGCATTTGGCAAGAGTGCGTTCTAGTGGTGAGTGGATTTGCTTGAAATTACAGTACCCTGGACTGGCACAGGTGATCGATGCTGACTTTGATGCGGTCGTGCGTATGTTGCTACTGGCCCGGTGGGTGAAATCGGGCCGCGACTTGGATGACTGGCTCGAATCCATGCGTGAACACCTACACAACGAGATCGATTACCGGCGTGAGGCTGCCTCTACGAGAAAAATGAGTGAGTTGGTAGCGGGTGTGCACGGTACTTCTGCCCGCTACCATGTACCTCAGCTCTACCCCTATTACTGCACCGATACGGTGCTGGCCATGGAGTATATCGAGGGTGTCTCGGTGGTTGACCCCGATGTGGCTGGGCTATCGCTTCAGCGGCGTAATGCATTGGGCAAAGGCATGCTCGAACTGTTTTTTTATGAGCTCTACGAGTGGGGGATGCTGCAAACAGACCCCAATTTTGGTAACTATCTCCTGCGACTGGATGATCGCCGTAAGAAGATAGCGGACGATGAGCTGGTACTGCTCGATTTTGGTTCTGTGCTGCATTGCTCTGAACATTTTCTGCGCAACCTTCGCCAGACGATTGAAGCCGGTCAGCAGCAAGACGTCCCTCGCTTAGTTGAAGGGCTGATTGGCTTAGGTTGTTTACAGAAAGAGACGACTGAGGATGGGTGCAAAATTTTTGCCGATTTCTGCATGCACTTACTAGAGCCATTGCGCCCGCCGGAGCAATTGCCCGCTGAGTATCTTAATGCCAACGGAGAGTATTGTTGGGGGAAATCTCAATTGATGCGTCGAGCCGCCAAAAAAGCTGCCATGGCGACGACGAGTCGCCAGTTCGTCACGCCTTCGCGAGATTTTGCTTTGATTGCCCGCAAATTGACTGGATTATTTAATTTCATTGCGGCACTGGATGCCGAGTTTAACGCTCACGAGATGGTGCAATTACACATTCATCGTTGGCAGATAAAGGAGAAAAATGCCGCAAAACAATAAAGGTAAGGACGACAACTCGCGGGCTATACCCACGTCAAGAGTCAGCCGCTTTACGCGCATGGCCCGCATGGTAGGCGGCGTTGCTGGGGGAATGTTAGCCGAGGGCGGCCGCCAGTTGAGTGCCGGCAAGCGACCGAAAGCCAAAGATATGTTGCTGACACCGGCCAATGCACGCCGTGTTGCAGACCAGCTGTCTACCATGCGCGGTGCTGCGATGAAGGTAGGGCAAATCCTGTCTATGGATACGGGTGAGTTCCTACCGCGGGAACTCGCTGATATTCTGGCACGTCTGCGTGATGATGCACGACACATGCCACCGCAGCAGTTGCAGCGCGCGATGTGTGATGCCTATGGGCCCGATTGGGAATTGCTGTTCTACGGTTTTGAAATGAAGCCGCTGGCAGCGGCCTCGATTGGGCAGGTGCATAGAACCCTTTCTCCAGAAGGTCGAGACATCGTGTTGAAAGTGCAGTATCCGGGCGTTGCAGATAGTATCGACAGTGACGTTGATAACATCGCCAGCCTGTTAAAGCTGTCTGGCCTGTTGCCTGCTGGCATCGATATACAACCTCTTTTAGACGACGCCAAGGTGCAACTCAAGGACGAGACAGATTATCTCAAGGAAGCTGAGTTCCTCGCTGCCTTTGGTCAATTGCTGCAGGCAGATGAGCGTTTTTTGGTGCCTGAGGTGTTGCCGGAGTTGACGCACCGTAATGTACTGGCCATGACCTATGTGAGCGGCAGTCCGATCGAGAGTGTTATCGACCTGCCGCAGGCGGAGCGCGACCGAGTAATGACTGCCCTAATCGAGTTAATGTTGCTGGAGTTTTTTGAACTGAGGATGGTACAGACTGACCCCAATTTCTCCAATTACCAGTATAAACCGGATACGGGTGAAATCGTGTTGCTTGATTTCGGTGCGACTCGACGCTTCAAGGCGAGCTTCGTCAAGGACTATAAGAGACTGGCACGTGCTGCCATCGCCGGGGATAGAGTCAAATTAGTGGCTGCGTCTGAGCGCCTTGGATATTCGATGGGAGAAGAAGGAAGTGACTATCAGAACATGGTTCTGCAGTTTCTTACGCTGGCCTTGGAGCCTTTGCGGCTCGATATAGATTACGATTTTGCTCACTCTGATATGGCGCACAATATATCGAAATTGGGGGGGGAGGTTGCTAGCTTCAAAGATTCATGGCAGGTCCCACCCTCTGCTGCAGTTTATTTCCATCGCAAAGTCGGCGGTATGTTTATGCTGGCCAGCCGATTAAAAGCGCGGGTCAATGTGTATCAGCTGATGCAGCGTTGGCTTGTCTGAGATCTACATGCATATTATTTTTGGGTAGATTTCTTGCGTTTCGTTTTGCTGGGAAGTGCGCTTTTGCGTAAATCCTCGAACGAAGATTTCAAGCAGCTCGCGTAAAAAGCTGGATCCGGCAACATGTCGCGACACGCGGTGAACGAGATACTGATGATGCCTTTTTTGTCCTGCACGGAACTGTAAACGATGTGGAACAGGCCTACGTTGGGCAGCAGCGGGCCAAGGCTGATTGAATCGATCAGCGCCGCACCACACATGTAGAGCTGCAGTGGTGGTCCTGGCACGTTGGTTACGATGGTGTTGAACACAGTGCTGGCCTCGACCAAGCCGGTTGCACTGGCGGTGCGGATGGCCAGCGACAGTACATTCCCAGGCATGACGTCCGTCAGATCGACAGCGAAGCGTGGCCCAAGTGCCTCGGCATAGGCCTTCGCAGATAGCGCCTCATCGTGCACTGCAGCTAGTCGAGCGATGGGATCGACAATATCCGTGCGCAGCGCTACATTCATAAACCCCACCATGTTGCCGCCGGCAGCGCGCTCCTCTGCAGAGCGCACATCGATCGGACAGCCGGTAACCAGCGTTTGTGTGGGCAGTTCGTCCTTACTCTCGAGATATTGACGCATGCCGCCGGCGACGATAGTCAACATGACGTCATTAATGGTGGCGCCCGGGTGCGTATTCTTTATGGCGCGCACCACTTCGAAATCGAACTTGCTTGCCCCTACCACGCGGTGTCGCGAAATCCTGCCTTGGAAACGGGTCTTTGGCTTGTCCTCAAGATTATGAAAATGTTTTTCTTGTCTGCCCACACGCAAACGCCGCAACGTGGGTACAGTCTCTTTTAGCATGTCAAACACTTGGCCCGGCTTGCGCCAAGCGTCCATGTAAGCGCGCCCTAGCATTTTTGGAGTGGGGAGTCTTTCCACAATCCATGGAGGCGCTTCACCGACGTCTCTGGTCTCAGGTGTAATATCGTGCACGATATTCATAAACTGGGTGCCAGTGGCGCCATCCATAGCGCAGTGATGCACTTTCATCAGGAGCGCAAAACAACCAGAGGGATAGCCCTTGATGTTATTGAGCCCTTCGATGACATAGATTTCCCACATGGGTTTGTCGCGCCGCAGAGGCTGGGAGTGGATGCGGGCAGCTAAAATACACAGCTGGCGCCAGTCTCCGGGTTTAGGTAACGCGATATGGCGCACATGGTATTCCATGTCAAAGTCTGGGTCTTCTACCCAGTAAGGCCTGCCAAGGTTATACGGCACAAAGGCCAGTTTACGACGAAAAATAGGCGATAGATGCGCACGGCCTTCTAGCATATTCAATATCTGTTTAAATCGAACTTTGCTATTAGGCGCTGTGGATTGATCGTAGATATTGACTAAGCCAATATGTTGCGGAAGACCGTCCAGTTCGGCGTGCAGGAACATGGCGTCCTGTCCGGATAACTGCTGCATTTTCTAACCTCTTTAGATTCGTGGTGTCAATGTGCAGCATACTGGCATTACAACTTCCGTCAATACGGGCTGATGCGTATCAGAAATAAAGCTGCTGCAATAATAATGCGTGAAAAGGGCAGGTGGTTGCGCGCTGCTCGCAACGGCATTCTGCTGGCTAATCGCTCGCTGGGTGTTACGCTAAGCTGACCACGCGCGATGGCCAATAATGTGAGTGGAGCGCTGTAGTTAATGATACCCATAGGCGGGCTTCATACCTTTACCGCTACCAATTGCTTGCCAATGTTGCCGCCGCTAAACAGGTTTATTAATGCCTGCGGCAATTGTTCAAAGCCCTGTAGGACAGTCTCCCGATGGCGCAATTCACCGCTGTCAAGATGCTGGAGTAGTACTTCGATAGCCTCGGGAAACCGCTTCGCATAGTCCAGTACAATAAACCCTTCCATGCGGGCGCGGCGATACACTAGGTTAAAGTAATTCACCGGCCCGGCAACAGGTCCTGTGACATTGTAGCGAGAGATGCCGCCACACAGCACCACGCGGGCGCTTTCCGCAAGATTGTTGAGCGCGATATCGAGAATGTCGCCGCCCACATTATCAAAGTAAACATCCAGCCCATTGGGACATAACTCGGACACTCGCTGCGCCGTGTCTTCAGACTTGTAGTCTATAGCGGCATCGAAGCCTAGATCAGAGACCAGCCACTCACATTTTTCTCTGCCTCCAGCGATGCCTACAACGCGTGCCCCGGCAATTCTAGCCAGTTGCCCGGCAATTGAACCGGTTGCGCCGCCAGCGCCTGACACCAGGACGGTGTTACCTGCTTGCGGCTTGCCGATATCCAGCATGCCAAAATATGCGGTCAGGCCGGTGATGCCGAGTACGTTCAGTGCTGCGGGAAGAGATGCAGTCTTGGGTATTGCTCGCAGGGGAATTGAGCGCCCATCACTGGCAAGGTAGCGCCGCCAGCCTAGAGGCCCGGATACCATTGTTCCTATAGGGAACTTAGGGTTGTCCGATTGCAGGACAACACCCGCACCCTGGCCACGCATCACATCGCCGATCTGCAACGGCGCGATGTAGTCTGCCCTCGCCTCCATCCAGCCCTTCATCGCGGGTTCTACCGCAAGATAGTGGACTTCCACCAACACGTCGCCGGCATTCAGGGTTGGCATGGGCAGATCTACCAGGTCAAAATTTGCTGGCTCGATGTCACCCTGGGGGCGTGCCGAAAATAGAATATGTTGGTTATGGCGCTCGGTACTCATGCAGTTCCTTTTAGCGGGTTACAGGGGGGGGCACCAGCAATTCATAGCCCCAGGCCTTTAGTGTTTCCGGATGTTGCGAGAACACGTCGTTCATTGATGCGATGGTTTCAGCGGATAAGGACGCTATCTTCCCGGTGTTCAGATCTGTAATCGGACGACGGAGGGTGCCATCGATGGAGTGGATTTCAAAGCTGGCTTCAGTATTCATATCGCCCAATTCCGGCATAAATTGGGCAATTTTCTGGCACGCCTTCGTTGGGTTCAGAACCAGAGATTCGTAGGTCAGCACCAGTGCGCCATTCAGTTCGCGGGTGTTCTCGAGTTGAGTGCGCAGGCACATAATGGAAAAGTTCGCGGCACGCTTCACACTCCAGTTGTTGCGCCGCATCAATCCCTCGCTGTGTGCATAGGGGTTCCTCACCATAATAATGAATTTTACCGGCTTAAAGTTCGCCAGAATTGCTTGTGTGCGGATAATGTTGGGTGGACTTTTTTCCAACAGAACAGACTTTTTTGTGTCCCAATAGGTCTCCCAAACGGCCTTAATCTGAGGCCAGGGCAAAACGTGATCGCGATTCCACGGTTGTCTGCGCATCACAGTTTCTAGCTCGGGCAGGAACTGCCCTTCAAGCGGCAGTGAAGATACGTTAATGGAAGTAGAGATTAGCTTCCACAGTAGTGTCGAGCCAGAATAGGGGGGGCAGAGAACAAAAAGGTAGCAGGGCATGAAGTGTTCGCGGCGTCACCGATGATGTGTAAACAGGTTGTTATTACCTCAACACTAGCAGAGCAGGCGAGGTTGATCTATATTTGATACAATAAAATAAAATGCTGGCATCTGTTAACTCAGGGGAATCGCAGGGATTTCATCATGATAAGTTTGTTATTTTCTCTATTTTTGATCGCCATGATAGCCACCATGGTCAATAAGCGGATATTTTCACTGGCTACTTTTAGTGTCGCGTTGATTTTGACCCTCTATTGGTTTAATTATCATGCGACTGATAGTTTGGATATATTGCTCTAGCTGAGGCGATCTTTATGCATATTGATAATTTCCGGCTACTCAACGCCATCGGGCTCATCCTCGTCAGTGCGGTGTTGTGTAACGCTTTTTATGGGCAATTCGTCGACGGTGACCTCCCGTGCCCACTTTGCCTGCTGCAGCGGGTCGCGTTTGTCGCTGTGCTGTATGGTTTGTTACTCAATGTTGTTTATGGGGCAAAGCCGCTCCACTATTCCATTATCCTCATTAGCGCTTTGCTGGGCGCTGCCATTGCCATGCGGCAAGTATTGCTGCATATCATTCCTGGCACCCCGCCGTATGGCGCCCCCTTTCTGGGTTATCACTACTACACGTGGGCATTCCTTGTCTTTTCGTTGGTGATCTTCGGTACGGCCGTTATCAGCGCGTTTAGTGTCCAGTACTCAAAGGGCTCGTATGTGTCCTTCAGGCATCAACAGTGGTTCTGCAAGTTAGCGATTGGCATCACGCTTCTGATGACCTTGGGTAATGCCATCTCTGCATTGATAGAATGTGGTCCTGGTCAGTGCCCCGAAAATCCGGTGTCTTACAAGCTGCTAAGCAGGCAGTAAGGACAATGTGCCTTCGTCAGTAAGACTTCCGAGGCATTGCATGCGACCTGTTCAACGGTGGTCTGACGCTCGTTAGAGTGTGCCCTTGTAGCTGCCGGAAGGGCCAAAGATAAACACTAGAAGGGCGGTTCGCGTGAAGCTTGTGTACACTCATCCCAATATTGCGGTTCTAGTGCAGGCCCATAGTCTTATAGAGCAGGCCGAGATTGAGTGCGTATTGCGTAACGAATATGCCTCTGGCGCTATGGGTGAATTAGCGCCTATCAATGCTTGGCCCGAGGTCTGGGTTGTAGATGATAGAGACTTCGACAGGGCTTCCTTAATCGTTGAGGTGTCACAGCGAGCCGTTGAAGGCCCAGACTGGCAGTGTGCTCAATGTGCCAATTGCAGCCCTGCAACATTTGATACGTGCTGGCAATGTGGAAGCGAGAGGGTGTCGCCACCGTAACGGACTAAAATTGATAGAATCGGCCAATGAATACATATAAACGCCATCGCTTCCCTCCGGAAATTATTTCCTACGCCGTCTGGCTCTACTATCGCTTCAATCTCAGCCACAGAGACATCGAAGATC
>OJHF01000404.1_pt1 | contig 10719 bp, 10 predicted proteins | sample 1594891 | NCBI WGS metagenome assembly OJHF01 (sample SAMN05416737, study PRJEB24817) | seawater metagenome | isolation source: Sea water | place: Canada:Atlantic | collected 2013-07 | reverse complement strand
ATCTACACAGAGTAGATCGTCGGCAGCGTCAGATGTGTATAAGAGACAGATTCACCCCTCTCCGGATTCGGGGATCGTGCTAAAGCGGAATCAGGATTCGGAATACATTGGTGGAGGAATTGTCTTAGGGAATTCCAGTTTCATGGATCGGGGTTCGTCCATACCCTGATCTCGAACCAGCTTTGCGGTTTCGAGTTGCCTCTAATACTCAATGACGATAAACGGCGATTAAATGAAACCGCTCCAAGCCGTTGAACCTGCCATCCCTTCCCAAAGATCGCCAGATGTGCGGCTGGCTGGATTCACTTTGGGATAGGCATTGACAACAGTCACTGGGAGCCAAAGATCCTATTATGACAGGCAAAATAAGCTTGATGAACCACACATCATTCTTCTCCTGGTCGGCGGCATTGCTGCTGCTGCTTCCCAGTTGGTGCGCCGCTCAAGTGGGCCCTGTTCCCGGAATCAACACCGAAACACCGTATTTGATCTACTACGGTGATTGGGATTCGGCGAAATTAGCATCTGCCCGTGATCAATACGCATTGGTCGTGTTGCATCCCAGTAGCAATGTGACGGCAGCTAATGTGGCGGCGATTCAGGAGGGCCCTGACATGGTCAAAGGGAATGCTGACGATGTCCTGGTGTTGGGATATGTATCGATCGGAGAAGATGATCGCACGGCGGCACCCATTGCCGGTGACGGAAGCGGGCCGCGGGTCGATCCTCGTGCGTCCAGTGACACCCCGCTGAGCGAGGTCGAAGCCGGGAAGACACTGGGGGATCCTTCACCCGGCGGCACGGGATTCGCATCCTACTACCTGGACCGCGACGAAGACGGCCAACCAGATGCCAACAGCACATTCGGGGCAGCCTTTGTCAATGCGGGCGATCCAGCTTGGTTCGACGCGTTGAAGATTATGAACATCGGTGGATCCGGTATGGCGGGGTTGGATGAAGTGATGGGAATGGCAGGGAAAGCACTCAATTGTGACGGCGCATTTCTCGACACGCTGGATACCGCCGCCCCCGACTCGTTTGGCGGTTACGAGTGGACGGCTCCCGGTATGCAGACGCTGATCCGGCGGATCCACGAAAGTTATCCGGAGAAAATCCTGATGGCGAATCGCGGCATCTTTTTCTTTAACCCGAACCTGAAGACTTATCCCTACACTCCGCGGCCCTACATCCAGATGCTTCTGTTCGAGAGCTACTATACCGACATCAGCGATGATCATGAGGTATCGCCTTTCTTCGATGACAACAAATTTAACTTTGCTCCAAAGCTGAACGCTGAAGCAGGTCGACCGGACGGGTTCACGATCTTTGCGCTGGGCTATGATCACCCATCGAACTTGTCAGCAGCCACCATCGCTCAGGACTATGAGGAGAGCATGGAGATTCAGGGGTGGCCTCTTTATCGGACTAACATCGCTCTCGACACGCCTTTCAGCACCGCGGGAGCCGATTGGGTCGCTAACAATCCTGATGAAGCAGCGCCAGTTTGGGATAGCACTGCGGCCACAGGCAACCAGCCCGCGACCCCGCGTGTTGGACTACAGGAGCTGGAATCAGGTGATGGTTCGGTGACCCTGCGTTGGGATGTCGCGCGAGATCAGACCGGACCCATCACCTACAATCTCTATTACACAGATGAATTTGAGTTGGACTTCACCACCGCCACGAAACTTGAAGGGGTAGAAGTAGCTCTTCCCGAGCGCTATCTCACCGGTGCGGGAGTCGGACGCTATCCTTTTGAGTTCACGGTAACCGGGCTGGACAATGGTTTTGAATACCTCTTTGCGGTCCGAGCACAGGATGGAACCGAGGACGCTAACGAAGACGAAAACGAAGTGGTGCTATCGACAGTTCCAGAACCACGAGCTGCTTCAAACCCCAAAACCATTGTGATCGACGGTGACTTTGCAGATTGGGATGGGATCGACTCGATTGTCACGGACGATGAGGAAGGCGGAGAAATCGACTACCAGGATGTCTGGGTCGCCAACGATGAGGACTTTCTCTACATCCGCTTTAGCCTCTACGAGGACGGCACGCCTTTTACCACATTCAATACCCATGTATTCGTGGATACTGATGATAGCATTGAGACCGGACTCCCCTCCCCTGGTGGTGCCGAGATCGGCTCTGAAATGCTGATTGAATCCGGGGCAGGTTTCGATGAACGCGGCGGCACTTTCAACGAAGGTGGGGTTTCCGCGCTGGGATGGCTGTTGGCTCCCGATCCATTTGCCGCGCCTGGCGCAGAATTCGAATTCAGAATCTCTCTTAATGCAACCTATGCTGATGGAAGTCGCGTATTCCAACACAACGAGATCCGGTTGATTCTGCATGACAATCGAGGGGATGAAATATCGGGCTCGAAAGTCCGCTACCGCATTGCTGGAGATCTCCCCGAAGTGGAACCGCCCGTCAATCCCGTTGATGGTGGAGTATTTACGACAGGAATCGAATTGGATGGCGATACCACGGATTGGAGAGGCATCCCTGCACGGGCATCTCGTCTATCAGGAGGCGAAGCCATCGACTACAATGAAGTCTTCCTCGCTAATGACGATGACTATCTCTACGTGCGGTTTACGCTGCATGCATTGGCAGATCCTTTTTCTACATTCAATACTCATCTCTTCATCAATTCCGATTCCGATAGCGCCACTGGCTATCAAATCGATGAAGCCACCTTCGGTTCAGAAATGATGATCGAATCGGGCGATGGGTTCGATCAACGTGGCGGTGGATTCAATGAAGGTGCACTCGGGGTGATCGACTTGAGCCTGGCACCCTTCGGTGAGGCAGATGATTTTGAGCTCAGGCTGCCGCGATCTTTGGAATTCCCAGATGGAACTTCCGTGTTTGCCAGTGATGACTTTGAACTTCTGCTCCAAGATAATCGAGGCAATGTCGTGCTAGCCGCCAGCTACACATTTACCTCAACACCTCCGGGCGCCGTATTTGCCCGAATTGTCCCAGACGGAGACTTTTCCGACTGGGATGGCATCGCGCCACAAGCGACCCGGGTAGGTTCTGGCGATGAAGTGGATTATCATCAATTGTGGCTTGCCAATGATGCCGAGTCTTTGTTCGGCCGCTTTACCTTGCACAGTGACGGAGCACCGTTCTCAACGTTCAATACGCACGTCTTCATCGACACCGATGACGATTCTTCCACCGGTTATCAGGTCCCAGGAGCTTCTCCCCCGTTTGGTTCTGAATTCTTGATCGAGTCGGGTTCTGGATTTGATCAGCGCGCCGGCGGTTTCAGCGAAGGCGAAGTGGGAGAGATTCCCTGGATGTTGAGTCCTGAGGGCGGCGGCAACGAGTTCGAATTCCTGATCCCACGTAATCTAACCTACGAGGATGGATCGCGGGTATTCGTCGGCGATTCCTTCAATGTGATGCTTCAGGACAATCGCGGAACAGCCCTCCTCTCTGCGCCCTACGCATTTGCCGAAGAGGTAGTGCCACTTGCAATTACCAAGGTCTCCAGCAATGTCGATGGCAGCTTTTCACTGACATTTACCTCCAAGACAGACGGCACCTACACATTTGAAACATCGTCAGATCTTGTGGGTTGGCTGGAAGTCGACGACGGCATCCCAAGCGAGGGAGTGACGACCACGATTGTTCACAGCCCGGACGCCGGACGCCAGACCCTTTACTACCGGGTGCTGGAAGAGTAGGAATCGAGCGCTTGACCTAAGTCGTTCTTCTACCAACTCAAACTGACCAGGATTTTGTCGAACTCCGCGCGATGGTCACGCTTTGACGGGCTAACCAAATACGTGAGGTGGATATCCTCGTTCCCTTTCGACGTGAAGAACGTAAGCGTCATAAAATTGGGCACCTACCGCGTGGCTGCGAAATCCGCTAAAACGCGGGTCATGTCCACGACATCATCCAAACCAAAGCCCGCGCGTTGCTCGGAGGTCCGCTTCGCTGAAGTTGACTTCCCCGGCGTGATCCAGTCCCGGCTCGTCATCGAATACACCGATGGTCTCAAAATCATCGTCGGTAGTCATGATGACCTGCATCTCGCGGCCGATCTCATCTCCGAACTGCGCCGTCGCCAACGGAAAGGAGCCCGCAAATGATCAACCTCACCAATGCCTCGCTCAAGATCTATCTCGCGCTCCAGCCCTGCGACATGCGCAAGAGCTTCAACGGCCTCACCGAGATCGCCACGGAGCACCTCGGCCAGGAACTTGTCAAAGAAGCCATCTTTGCCTTCGTCAACAAACGCCGCAACCGACTCAAGCTCCTCTACTTCGATGGCAGCGGCCTTTGGGTCGCCGCCAAACGCCTCGAAGAAGGAACCTTCAGCTGGCCCGCCAGCAACAACGCCCGCGACAAAAAGCTCAAACTCGCTCCGCAGGCTCTGCAACTTCTCCTCGATGGCGTCGATCTCAAGGGAGCCTCAATGCGCGGATGGTATCAAGTCGAGTAACTCTCGTACATTATCTCAAAGAAAAATACTTTTTGACTAAAAAAGGCTCCGGGTTTTGTTATAATATAACCCATGCCGGAGCCTGCCTCATTTGATCCTCAAGCCCTTCTCAAAAGGGTCGGGGAACTCGAGGCCGCCCTTCAAGAAGTGACCGGGCAACTCACCGCTGCCCTTCAGCTCAACGAATATTACCGGCAGCAACTCCACGGCTCCAAATCCGAACGCTACGATCCCGCCCAACATCAGCTCGACTTTGACGAAGCGACATTGGGAAAGCCCGAACCCTCCGGCCCCGAAACATCAGGGCCGGAGGAGGACGTCGTAAAAAGAAAAAAGGTTAAGCGCACCCGCCGCACCAAAGACCAACTCTTCCCCCGATGGATCAAGAGTATTATTGTTGAAGAGCTCATCCCCGATGAGGTCAAGGCCAACCCGGAGGCCTACCGCGAGATCGAAAGCCGCGAGCACCGTGAACTCGAAACGACCCGAGGCGAAGTCTACTGGCGCGTTACCCGCATCCCCAAGTTCGCCCTCAAAGCCGACAAACAGGAAAAGCCCGTCATCAGCCCCGCTCCCATCTCCAGCGTCCCCGGGACCCTCTGCGGCCCGCAGCTCATCAGCCAAATCGTGTGCGATAAATTTTGCGACCACCTTCCGCATTATCGCCAAAGCCAACGCTTCGCACGTCGTCACGGAATCGAACTTCAACGCGGCACCATCAACACGTGGACAGCCAAACTCGCCGACCTCCTGCGCCCCGTCAATGAAGCGATCAAAGCCGAAGTATTAGACACCGACGCCCTCCAGATCGACGAGACTCCCGGCTCCTACCTCGCCCCCGGTACTGGCAAAAGCCAAACCGGATACTGGTGGGCTTACCGCAACATCCACACCAGGACCGTCTACTTCGACTGGCACACCAGCCGCGCCATGGACTGCCTGTTAGACATGCTCGGCTTTGATGAAGAAAGTAAAACACTCCTCTTCACCGGCCACATTCAATGCGACGGTTACAAAGCCTACGACGCCCTCGTCAAACGATTCAAGGGTATCGTCCTCGCCGGATGCATGGCCCACCTGCGGAGGAAGTTTTTCGACGCCCGCAAGCAAGCGCCCGACTATAGTATCCCGGTTCTTTTAAAGATCCAGGAAATCTACCGAGTCGAGCGCGATCTAAAACTCAGCAAAGCCCCGCCCGGCTGTCGTGAAATGATTCGTCGATCCCGCAGCCTGCCGCTTTTAAAAGAACTCAAAACCCTCATCGATGGGATTGAGAAAGTAAAACCCTTGCCCCAAAGCAAGCTTGGCAAAGCGCTCACCTACGCTCGGAACCAATGGAGTAAAATGGAGGTCAGCATCTTGAATGCAGAACTTGAAATCGACAACAACCGGATCGAGAACGCGATCCGCCCCCTGAAACTTGGCCTCAAGAACTACCTCTTCATGGGCAGTGCCGAAGCTGGCAAAGACTCCGCCCTCTTTTATACGCTAATCGAAAACTGCAAAGTCCACGATCTTGATCCTGAAGCCTACCTCGTGGAAGTCATCGAAGCCCTGCGTGATCCCGCCATGATCGAGCGAGTCGCCGAGCTGACCCCGGCCGCCCTCGCGGCAGCCAGAAACGCCGCTGGTGAATTAAAAACCGCCTAAAATACCAGCACCTCAACCAAAGATCCAGCTCAGATCAGGTGCCCAATTTTATGACGCTTACGAAAAAACTCGCCCTTTTATTTACGTTTCATATGAGGGCCGAAGCGCGGTTTCAAACCTCCCTGTTTCAAACCTCCCTAATAGCGAGGATTGCTACAGCGCTAAATCAAAGCACATACTATGAAGAAACAACTCCTTATTCCTGCCTTCCTTATGGCGGCATCACTGTCTGCAAATGCTGCTGGCATCCACACCGGACTCCTCAACTACTGGGCGCTTGAGACCGATGCATCGGACACCGCTGGCAGCTATGCTGAATCGACTGGTGCCACCACCGACAATGGCTCAGTAAACGGCGCAACGACTTTTGCCTTAGGCCTTTTTGGCAATGCCGCAAGCTTCCCCGGCGGAGCTGGAAACAATATCACCGTCCTTGACGGAGGCGCATCCGCCGCTGGTGGATTTGCAAACGATATCGACCGGACTGGCTCCGATATGACCATCTCCGTTTGGATGGACGTGGGAGCTTGGTCCACTGGCTGGCAGGGCGTTGTCTCTCACGGTGAGCAAAATGACTACCGGATCGCACGTAACAAAACAAGCGACCAGATCGCCACCCGCGGCGGGACAGGAGACCTCCAATCAACCACCGTCGTTTCTGCCACAAGCGGTTGGCATCATGTCGCCCTCACCTCCGTCAACGGCGGAGATGTCGTCATGTATATTGACGGCGTGGAGGAAGGAACCAATATCGGTGCTGCGATTGACCAAAGCACTGCCAATAACAATGTCCTCTGTATTGGATGTAACCCTGATAATGGACGTGAGTTCAACGGCCTCATCGATGATGTCGCCATCTGGGACCGCGCCCTAACTCCTAGCGAGATCGCCCTGATCAACTCTTCTGGCCTGAATGGCACTTCTCTCGGAGCGATCACTATTCCCGAGCCTAGTTCGATCACTCTCGCGCTCATCGCAGGTCTCGGACTTCTCCGCCGCCGCCGATAGTCGACAGACTGCCGAAATTATTTTTCGATCAAAGCCGCACCGCAAGGTGCGGCTTTTTTTGTCCAGTTTGCTTCTCTAATTGCGCCGACGCCAAAGCACGAAGGGGACGCAGACGAGATACATCGTGATGCTGTAGACCGCCGCCGGGACGGTCTCCGAGGGCAGAGTCTCCCCTACCGATCCCGCAATGATGCTTCCGACTGCGATTGCCAGCGTGCCATTCTGCACCCCGGACTCGAGCGAGATCGTGGTGGCATCGCTGCGATTGAGCCCGATCACTTTAGCGGTCGCGATTCCGGCGCAAAGCATAAGGACATTCAGAACCACCGCGACCGGACCAAGAGTTCCGAGATTGCTGGAGAACACTTCCCAGTTCTTGGCGAGAGCTGCGATAATGATGAGCGCAAAGAGCACGACTGCTGCGCGGGAAATCCCCGGCGCAATCCTCTTCACCAAGTCCGGTGACTTCGCCGTGAGCGCCATCCCCAGCGCGACAGGGACGGCGGTGAGGAGAAGAGCTGAGCCGAACCAACTCTCACTGAACCCCGTTTCCCTAACAATGAATCGGGAATCAGGATACGGGATTCGGGGATCAGTTTGGAGGCTTTTGCTCGCAGTAAAAAGTGACACAAAGTCGGCCTCTAGCACGCATGAAAGGTAAAGTAGTATCATATACTGGCCGCGATCATATCTACTAGCCGTTATAAACGCTGACTCTGATTGTAATGTCTCGGAGGAGCTAACTTTGACATATTTTCTAATAGCTATGAAACCATCGAAACTCCTCATCAACTCGGTCAAAAGCGCCCCGGTGGTAATCGCGGTCATGATATTGGCTGTGGGGTTTGGGGTGTGGCGAAAAGAAATTGTGACAAACAAAAAAGCAGGAAAGTAAAAGCCTAATTACCTCCTGAAAAATTAAGAAAAGGCACAAAATAAAAACACAAAAAGAAATAATGAAATATTATCTAAAAGCATTGAAAAACTATGCAAACTTCAGTGGACGAGCGAGAAGGAAAGAATATTGGCTATTTACGCTATTTCATCTCATACTCTTAATTCTCCTTATTATTGTTGATGGAGGTTTGACCCCAGAAGGTGGTCTGGGGCTTTGGTCAGCAATCTACACGTTCGCTGTTTTAGTTCCGACATTAGCCGTGACCGTTCGCCGATTGCATGACACTGGACGCAACGGATGGTGGATACTCCTTAACCTAGTTCCGTTGGGTGCAATCGTGGTTCTTATATTTGTGGTTCAAGACAGCAACCCTGGTGCGAACAAATTTGGAGAGAACCCAAAAGAATCCGTAGCCTAACGAGTCAGAGTAGCCAACACCGAGGCTGCGCCCCGGTGTTGCTATGCTCTTCTCTGAGAAGGGCGTGTAATCTTTCGTCAACAAGCCCCCTTTCGCCCCCCTTTCACCCCCTCTGCTCCGGTCCAAAGGCGGCTTCAACGCCCTCGCGCCAAAAGCAAATTCCTAGCAGTCAGTAAAAGCAAATTCCTAGCAGTACTATGGCTGCTAAGAACTAATGGTCACTTTAGAAGTTTCATCTTGTGAGATGGGAGCAGTAACTATTAAATCTTCCACTATGTCAGAAGAAAATCCATACAGCCCTCCCGTTAATCAAGTTGAAGCTCCTCCTATTCAGTCAGCTGTTCCAGGATTGCATAATTATGCAAGTTTGGGTGAACGATTCTCGGGTAAACTAATTGATGTTCTTATCATGATTCCGCTAGGCCTAGTGATTTTGGTCTTTTCAGGCGGCGCTTCGGTTTACGGGCCTGGCGAAACATTTCTCGTGGCCATTATTGGGATGGCTGCTTATATCGGGGTTCAGTGGGCGTTTTGGGCGTCGACTGGTCAAAGTATTGGAAAGAAAGTGATGAAGACTCAGGTCGTCAATCTCGATGGATCTCAAGCGAGCGTACGGACGATTGCTTTTAAGCGTTATGGAATTATCAGCTTAATTGGAAATGTGCCTATCTTCGGACCTCTAGTTTATTTTATTGGCGTGCTTCTGATTTTTCGTCAGAACCGGAATTGCCTTCATGATGACATCGCTAAAACCCGAGTCATTAAATTTGGGTGCACCAATGCCTTTGGAGCAAGCCGCGAAGTCTTTTAGACTTACTTTCGCTTCTTCTTAATAAAGGTGATTCGATTTGATGATAATTCGAAAGAAAATTTATTACTTTGCTAACTCTAGCGACAGAGCTTGAAAGTTTATTGTGCAAACTGATCAACCCCCTTTCACCCCCTCTGCTCCGGTCCAAAGGCGGCTTCAACGCCCTCGCGCCAAAAGCAAATTCCTAGCAGTGATGTCATCAATGATTGGTGAAAAATTGGGTGCGAAGCCATGGTAAACCCCTCCGATCAGGGCTGATAAGGAGAGGAGAACGAGTGAGCGATACCACCAGACGATGCTCGGATTCCCGAGGAGCGATTTTTTCTTCAAGAGATAGGCAAAGATCGCGGCCAAAAGAGCGAGAAAAAGGTCTGTGGCCAAGGTGGCGGGTTCATGAATGATCATGACTTTTTAAAGAGGTTACGGTGGTGTCTCCACCACTCGCTTTGGAAACGATGCTCGGGATCGTATCGCTCCTTCGCGGCGAGGAACTCGGGAAAGCGAGGGTGGGCTTTTTCGATTTGATCCCACCTAGCCCAGCGGTGGTAAGTTAGGTAATAGGAGCCGTTGTATTTCAGGGCGAGATCGATGAGGGCACGGAAGGCTTCCGAGGATCGGGCGATGCCTTCCTTGTCGTGCTCGGTATGGAGATTAAAAATGATGCATGCGAAGTTTTCTCGCGCCCAGGCGAGGAAGCTCTCTTCGTCTTTTTCAATGAGACGCACGGTGCCGTAAATAACGGGCACATTTCCGTCCTTCAGAAGTGCGGCAGCGTCCTTCATGAATGAGGTGAGATCTTTGCGCGGGACGTAGAGTTCCGTGATCATTTCACTGGCGGGAACCCGCGCGCCACAATCGTGATCGATTTTGCTGTGGTAGTCGTCGAGGTAGACACTGAGCTGATGAGTGTCGGACCAATAGCGTGATTGATGAGTGCTGAGATAGAACTCGGAGTAAACCTGAAATACCTTTGCGCGGTCGCGGTGGGCGAGATCGATGAGTTCGGCCCAGTCCTGCTTTCCGAGCTCTTTTTTAGCGTCTGGCATTGGGAGCGATGGATCAATGGGTCGGTAACAGGAGAGAACGCCGCGATTCAAAAAGTCAGAAGAGGTTTCATCAATCGCGAATTGGAAATCCCCAAAGAGACAGCCATCGGCGATGTGTTCTTCCAGCGATGGGATCACTTGATCGATGGTGGTGATCTCAACGAGACGCTCCATTTTTTGCCGTAGAGTGAGCCTCATGTGAATAGAGGTGATGACGCCGAAACTGCCGTAGCCTCCGATGGCGAGACGGAAGAGTTCCTTATTTTTCTCCCGGCTACAGCGGTATCGTTTTCCAGCTCCATCGATGAGGGTGAAGGCTTCTACGTCATCGATGATGGGCCGGAGCTGAAGCCCGCGTCCGTGGATATTGGCGGCAAGTGATCCCCCCAGGGCTGTCTCTTATACACATCTGACGCTGCCGAC
>OJHF01000403.1_pt1 | contig 10721 bp, 5 predicted proteins | sample 1594891 | NCBI WGS metagenome assembly OJHF01 (sample SAMN05416737, study PRJEB24817) | seawater metagenome | isolation source: Sea water | place: Canada:Atlantic | collected 2013-07 | reverse complement strand
CTACACAGAGTAGATCGTCGGCAGCGTCAGATGTGTATAAGAGACAGTTATTATGCTTGTTATTGTAGCTTACATGGTTTTTAAACCTAAAGCTAGCACAAAAAATACTTTAGAAAGAATTACAGGAAAACATTTTTGGTTAAGCATGGTGGCCTTTTTTTTTGTGGGCTTGTATGGTGGTTTTATACAAGCCGGAGTAGGCTTTATTATCTTGGTGTTATTGTCTAGTATTAATCAATTTTCTTTGGTAAAAAGTAATGCTGTTAAGGTATCTGTAGTCCTTATCTATTCTTTAGCGGCCGTTGCTGTTTTTGCTTATAACGAGAGTATTAATTGGAAATACGGCTTAATACTTTCTATAGGAAATGCGGCTGGAGGCTGGGTTATGAGTAGGTGGTCTGTAGATAAGGGTGATAAATTCGTAAAAAAAGTGCTTATTATTATGGTATTAGCAATGGCAATAAAACTATGGTTTCCTGATTTTTATAGTATCTTAGCTTCTCAAATTTTAGATCTTTTTTAATGGCTTTTAATTCATTTGGCAATTTATTAAAACTAACTACCTACGGAGAGTCTCATGGCACTGCTATAGGGGGTGTTATAGATGGTTTTCCTGCGGGTCTTGTGGTAGATTTTGATGCCATTCAAGAAGAATTAAACAGAAGAAAACCTGGCCAATCTGCTATTGTTACCCAACGTAAAGAACCAGATACTGTAGAATTTCTTTCAGGAATTTTTGAAGGGATAACAACTGGTACTTCTATTGGTTTTATCATTAAAAACACCAATCAAAAATCTCACGATTATTCTCATAACACAGATGTTTATAGACCTTCTCATGCAGATTTTACCTACGATAAAAAATTTGGTATTAGAGATTACCGAGGTGGAGGAAGATCTTCTGCCAGAGAAACTGCCAACTGGGTAGTAGCTGGTGCTTTAGCCAAACAGTTAATTTCTAACATTTCTATTAATGCATATACCTCTTCTGTTGGTGATTTAGAAATGAGTAAAGAATACCACCAATTAGATTTCACAAAAACAGAAGCTAATATTGTTCGTTGCCCAGATGAAATAATGGCTGCGAAAATGATTAAAAAAATAAAAGAAATACGCAAACAAGGAGACACCATTGGTGGAACAATTTCTTGTGTTGCCAAAAACATTCCTATAGGCTTAGGCGAGCCTATTTTTAATAAACTTCATGCAGCTCTAGGAAATGCAATGCTTACCTTAAATGCCGTAAAAGGCTTCGAATTTGGTAGTGGCTTTGAAGGAACCAAGATGAAAGGTAGCCATCATAATGATATCTTTAACGAAGATGGGTCTACCAAAAGCAATCTTTCTGGGGGTATACAAGGAGGGATTAGCAACGGTATGGATATTTATTTTAGAGTAGCCTTTAAGCCAGTTGCTACTATTATGCAAGAACAACAAACCATTAACTCTAAAGGTGATGAAACTGCCATTATGGGTAAAGGACGTCATGATCCTTGTGTGGTTCCAAGAGCAGTACCTATTATTGAAGCTTTAACTGCTTTGGTATTGGCAGATTTTTGGTTGCTTAACAAAACCAGAAAAATATAATACTACATCATAAAAAAACCCAAAACAAATGTTTTGGGTTTTTTAGTAATTATACTTCGCCTGTTGGTCCAAAATTCATTGGAATTGGTGGTTGAAATGTGAAGCATTTCGAGCAACCCAAGTTTCATCATATCGTGTAAAATTTACACTTTATGCTTCGCCTGTTGGTCCAAAATTCATTGGAATTGGTGGTTGCTCGTAATCTTTGATTTCACCATGAACTTTCTCAAATTTCAAAATATTATCAGCGAGGGCTTTTGTAAGCCTTTTAGCATGTTGTGGCGTTAAGATAATTCTAGACTTCACTTTTGCTTTGGGCACCCCTGGCATTATTCTAATAAAATCTACAATAAACTCAGAGACTGAGTGATTGATGATTGCTAGATTAGAATAGGTTCCTTCCGCAACAGATTCGTCTAACTCAATATTAATTTGCCCTTTTTTATGTTGATCTTCGGCCATGACTATTATTAGTTAAAGCTTTTTTCGATTTCTTCTTTAGGACCAACTATTAAATGATCATAAGTTCTCATACCAGTACCTGCTGGAATTTTCTTACCTACAATAACATTTTCTTTTAATCCTTCTAAATAATCTACTTTACCATTTACAGCAGCTTCATTCAATACTTTTGTTGTTTCCTGGAACGATGCCGCAGAAATAAACGATTTTGTTTGAAGAGAAGCTCTTGTAATTCCTTGTAATACTTGTTCTGCTGTTGCTGGTTGTGCATCACGTGCAACAACTAAGGCATGATCATTTCTGCGCAATAAAGAATTTTCATCTCTTAATTGACGAGCAGTAATAATTTGTCCTGCTTTTACATTTTCAGATTCTCCAGCATCTTCAATTACTTTCATACCGTAGATAGCATCATTTTCTAGAATAAAGTCATTCTTATGAATCAATTGATTTTCTAAGAATAAAGTGTCTCCAGAATCTATGATTCTTACTTTACGCATCATCTGACGAACAACTACCTCAAAGTGTTTATCATTAATTTTTACACCTTGTAAACGATATACATCTTGAATTTCATTCACCAAGTACTGTTGCACAGCAGAAGGACCTTGTATTCTTAGAATATCTATAGGAGTAACTGCTCCGTCTGATAAAGGCATTCCTGCTTTTATAAAGTCATTCTCTTGAACTAAGATTTGGTTAGAAAGTTTAATTAAATACTTTCTAATATCTCCTATTTTAGATTCAACAATAATTTCTCTATTACCTCTTTTAATTTTACCAAAAGAAACAACACCATCTACTTCAGACACCACTGCTGGGTTAGAAGGGTTACGTGCTTCAAATAATTCTGTTACTCTTGGAAGACCTCCAGTAATATCACCAGCTTTTCCAGATTTTCTTGGAATCTTTACCAATGTTTTACCACTTTCTACAGCTTCTCCGTTGTCTATCATTAAATGAGCTCCAACTGGTAGCGTGTATGAACGTAGTGCATTACCATCTTTATCTTCTATAATTAAAGAAGCAATAATTTTCTTATTCTTAGAATCTGTAATTACTTTTTCTTGGAAACCTGTTTGTTCATCTACCTCTACTTGGTAATTAATTCCTTGTTCTAGGTTGTCAAACTTCACGGTACCTCCAAATTCAGAAACAATAACACCGTTAAATGGATCCCATTGACAAATAGCTTCTCCTTTTTTAATAGACTTAATCTTCTTATTAAAGATTACAGACCCGTAAGGAATAATATTTGTACTAAGTGTAATATCTGTCTTTTTATCAATTACTTTCATCTCAGCAGTTCTAGATATTACAATATCTATCACTTTTCCGTCTGCATCTTTTCCTTCAACTGTTCTAAGATCTTCTATAACTACCTTACCATCAAACTTCGCTGTTAATTTATTTTCTTCTGAAATATTTCCAGCAACTCCACCAACGTGGAAAGTTCTTAGTGTTAACTGCGTACCTGGTTCTCCAATAGATTGTGCTGCAATAACTCCTACAGCTTCACCAATTTGAACATTGTTAAGAGTAGATAAACTCTGCCCATAACATTTTGCACAAATTCCTCTTTGAGACTCACATGTTAATGCAGATCTAACCTGAACTACATCTAATCCTGAAGCTTCTATAGCAGTAGCAAATTTAGAGGTAATCACCTCACCTGCTCCAACTAATAACTCTTCATTTAATGGATGATATACATCTTGTAAGGCAACTCTTCCTTCAATTCTATCACTTAAAGATTCTACAATCTCATCGTTTTTCTTTAATGGAATTACATCCAGTCCTCTTAAGGTACCACAATCATGCTCATTAATAATTACATCTTGTGAAACATCTACTAAACGACGTGTTAAGTATCCTGCATCGGCAGTTTTTAATGCCGTATCGGCAAGACCTTTACGAGCACCGTGCGTAGAGATAAAATATTCTAGAATAGATAATCCTTCCTTAAAGTTAGAAAGAATTGGATTCTCAATAATTTCTCCACCACCTGCAGTAGATTTTTTAGGTTTTGCCATTAATCCACGCATACCTGTTAACTGACGAATCTGTTCTTTAGATCCCCTAGCTCCAGAATCTAACATCATATATACTGAGTTAAATCCTTGTTGGTCTTCACGTAAACGCTTCATAGACAATTCTGTTAATTGATTATTGGTTCTTCCCCAAATATCAATTACCTGATTGTAACGCTCTTTTTGCGTTAACATACCCATGTTATAATTCATTACAATTCCGTCTACCTCTTTATTGGCTTCAGCAATCATAGCTCCTTTTTCTTCTGGAATAATAATATCTCCTAAACTGAAAGATAAACCACCTTGGAAGGCAAATTTATATCCCATGTTTTTAATTTCATCCAAGAAATCACCTGTTGTTGGAATGTCTGTTACTTTTAAAATACCACCAATAATTCCACGAAGAGATTTCTTAGTTAATACTTCATTAATATATCCAGCAGCTTCCGGTACAACTTCATTAAATAAGACTCTACCAACAGTAGTTTCAATGATTTTCTTCACTGAATTTCCTTCTTCGTCTATATCGTATGTTCTTACTTTAATTCCAGCATTTAATTCAACCATTTCTTCGTTAAAAGCAATAGTTACCTCTTCTGGAGAATAAAAAGTTAAACCTTCCCCTTTTACAGGTACATCTTTGGTTGATTTTCTTTCTTTGGTCATATAGTACAGACCCAATACCATATCTTGAGAAGGTACAGTAACTGGTGCACCATTTGCAGGATTTAAGATATTATGAGAAGCTAACATTAATAATTGCGCTTCTAAAATAGCTTCTGGTCCTAATGGTAAGTGAACAGCCATTTGATCTCCATCAAAATCGGCATTAAAAGCAGTACATACTAATGGATGTAACTGAATTGCTTTTCCTTCGATTAATTTTGGCTGAAATGCTTGAATACCTAAACGGTGTAATGTAGGCGCACGGTTTAATAAAACTGGGTGTCCTTTAATTACATTTTCTAGAATATCCCAAACAACTGGTTCTTTTCTATCTATAATTTTCTTTGCAGATTTTACTGTTTTTACAATTCCTCTTTCAATTAATTTACGAATTACAAAAGGCTTGTAAAGTTCGGCTGCCATTTCTTTTGGTATACCACATTCAGACAACTTTAATTCTGGTCCAACAACAATTACAGAACGTGCAGAATAATCAACACGTTTTCCTAATAAGTTCTGACGAAAACGTCCTTGCTTACCTTTTAAGGAATCTGATAATGACTTTAATGGTCTGTTAGATTCTGTTTTTACTGCTGAAGATTTACGTGTGTTATCAAACAATGAATCTACAGATTCTTGTAACATACGCTTTTCATTACGCAAAATTACTTCTGGAGCTTTAATCTCCATCAGTCTTTTTAAACGATTGTTTCTGATGATTACTCTACGATATAAATCATTTAAATCTGAAGTAGCAAATCTACCACCATCTAATGGAACTAATGGACGTAATTCTGGTGGTATTACCGGAACTACTTTCATAATCATCCATTCTGGTTTATTTTCTCTATTCTTTTGAGAATCTCTAAATGCTTCAACAACATTTAATCTTTTTAAAGCTTCAGCTTTACGTTGCTTAGATGTTTCAGTATTTGCTTTGTGTCTTAATTCATATGATAATTCATCTAAATCTATACGAGCTAATAAATCTATTAAACATTCTGCCCCCATTTTAGCAATAAACTTGGTTGGGTCAGTGTCATCTAAATACGTGTTTTCTTTCGGAAGTGTTTCTAGAATATCTAAATACTCTTCTTCGGTTAGGAAATCCATTTTATGTAATGGTTCTCCTTCAATATTTTTTGCAATACCTGGTTGAATTACAACATATCTTTCGTAGTAGATAATCATATCTAACTTCTTAGATGGTAATCCTAATAAGTATCCCATTTTGTTTGGTAACGATCTAAAATACCAGATATGAGCAACAGGCACAACTAAGTTGATGTGTCCTACTCTATCTCTACGTACTTTCTTTTCAGTTACTTCTACACCACATCGATCACAAACAATTCCTTTGTATCGAATTCTCTTGTATTTACCACAAGCACATTCAAAGTCTTTTACAGGACCAAAAATACGCTCACAGAAAAGACCGTCTCGTTCGGGCTTGTGTGTACGATAGTTAATAGTTTCTGGCTTTAACACCTCTCCTTTAGACGTTCCTAAAATAGATTCTGGTGATGCTAAACCAATTGAGATTTTGTTAAACTTTTTTACGGTGTACTTCTCGTTTTTTCTTGCCATGGTAATGGTATCGAATTAAAATTGGGCCTAAGACCCTTATTAGATAAGTATATCTCTGGGTATATGTAACATACACCCAGAAATATGCTATAAATTTATTCTTCTAGTTTTAGGTCTAAACCTAAACCTTTCAACTCATGCATTAATACATTGAAAGATTCTGGTAATCCTGGTTCTGGCATAGTTTCACCTTTTACAATACTTTCGTATGTTTTAGCTCTACCCATAACATCATCAGATTTTACTGTTAGAATTTCTCTCAAAATACTTGAAGCTCCATAAGCCTCTAATGCCCAAACTTCCATCTCTCCAAAACGCTGACCTCCAAATTGTGCCTTACCACCCAGTGGTTGTTGAGTAATCAACGAGTAAGGTCCAATAGAACGAGCATGCATTTTGTCTTCAATCATGTGGCCTAGTTTAATCATGTAAATAACACCTACAGTTGCTGGTTGATCGAAACGTTTTCCTGTTCCTCCATCATATAAGTAGGTATGACCAAATCTTGGCACATCTGCTTCATCTGTAAATTCATTTATCTGATCTAAAGAAGCTCCATCAAAAATTGGAGTAGCGTATTTTCTGTCTAATTTCTGACCAGCCCAACCAAGAACTGTTTCATAAATCTGACCAATATTCATACGTGATGGTACACCTAATGGATTTAATACAATATCTACTGGTGTTCCGTCTTCTAAAAATGGCATATCTTCTTGACGAACAATACGGGCAACAATACCTTTGTTTCCATGACGTCCAGCCATTTTATCTCCTACTTTTAACTTACGTTTCTTAGCTACATAAATCTTTGCAAGTTTTAAAATTCCTGCTGGCAATTCATCTCCTACAGAAATGGTAAACTTCTCACGACGCAATACACCTTGTAGATCGTTTACCTTAATTTTGTAGTTGTGAATTAACTCACTAACATGAGAATTAATTTTTGCATCTGTAGTCCAAGTTCCTGAAGTTAAATGAATATAATCATCTACAGCATTTAACATCTTAAGAGTGTATTTTTTACCTTTTGGTAACACTTCTTCACCTAAATCATTAAATACTCCTTGCGATGTTTTTCCACTAACTAATTGAAATAGTTTATCTACTAAGTCTTCTTTTAAAACTTCAAATTTAGATACAAAAGAAGATTCTAAAGAGGCTACTGCTTCTTTATCTTTAATTCTCTTGGTCTTATCTTTTACCGCTCTTCTGAATAACTTTTTATCTATAACTACACCTCTTAGAGATGGAGACGCTTTTAAAGATGCATCTTTTACATCTCCAGCTTTGTCTCCAAAAATGGCTCTTAATAGTTTTTCTTCTGGTGTTGGATCAGATTCTCCTTTTGGTGTAATCTTACCAATTAGAATATCTCCTGGATTTACTTCTGCTCCAATTCTAATCATTCCGTTCTCATCTAGGTCTTTTGTAGCCTCTTCAGAAACGTTAGGAATGTCATTGGTTAATTCTTCTGTACCTAATTTTGTATCACGTACATCTAAAGAATATTCATCTATGTGAATAGAAGTAAAAATATCTTCACGAACAACTTTTTCAGAAATTACAATTGCATCCTCAAAGTTATACCCTTTCCAAGGCATAAAGGCTACTTTCATATTTCTTCCTAGTGCTAATTCACCTTTTTGTGTTGCATATCCTTCACAAAGAACCTGACCTTCTTCAACTCTATCTCCTGAACTTACTATAGGTTTTAGGTTGATACATGTTCCTTGATTGGTTTTTCTAAACTTAATTAAGTTATAAGATTTTTCATCAGATTCAAAACTTACCAGCTTCTCTTGGTCTGTTCTGTCATACTTAATGGTAATCTTATTTGCATCTACATATTCAACAACTCCTGCTCCTTCTGCATTAATTAAGATTCTAGAGTCTTTTGCAACTCTTCTTTCTAACCCAGTTCCAACAATTGGAGATTCTGGACGTAATAATGGTACCGCTTGACGCATCATGTTAGATCCCATCAAGGCACGGTTGGCATCATCATGCTCTAAGAAAGGAATTAAAGAGGCAGAAATTGATGCAATTTGATTTGGAGCAACATCCATATAATCAATTGTATCTGGTGTAACTACTGGGAAATCTCCTTCCGCACGTGCAATTACTTTTTCTCCTGCAATAACTCCATTTTTATCTAGTTCTAAATTAGATTGGGCAATTTTCTTCCCTTCTTCTTCTTCAGCACTTAAATAAATTGGTTCCTTTTTTACATCAACAGATCCTTTAATTACTTCTCTATAAGGAGTTTCTATAAACCCTAAGTTATTTACTTTCGCAAATACAGATAAAGATGAAATTAAACCAATGTTTGGTCCTTCTGGTGTTTCAATTGGACATAAACGACCGTAATGTGTATAGTGTACATCACGAACCTCAAATCCTGCTCTTTCTCTAGACAAACCTCCTGGCCCAAGTGCAGACAATCTACGCTTGTGAGTAATCTCTGCTAATGGATTTGTTTGATCCATAAATTGAGATAACTGATTGGTACCAAAGAATGAATTAATTACGGAAGATAATGTCTTCGCATTAATTAAATCGATTGGAGTAAATACCTCGTTATCACGTACATTCATTCTCTCACGAATGGTACGAGCCATACGAGCTAAACCTACACCAAACTGGCTAGCTAATTGCTCTCCTACTGTTCTAACACGACGGTTAGATAGGTGATCAATATCATCTACTTCTGCTTTAGAATTGATTAATTCAATTAGATACTTTATAATGGTAATAATATCTAATTTTGTTAATACTTTTTGATTGATATCAATATCTAAACCAAGTTTTGTATTCATTCTAAAACGTCCTACCTCACCTAAGTTATAACGTTGCTCAGAGAAAAATAATTTATCAATAATTCCTCTTGCTGTTTCCTCATCTGGCGGCTCAGCGTTTCTTAATTGTCTATAGATATGTTCAACAGCCTCTTTTTCTGAGTTTGTTGGATCTTTTTGTAACGTATTATGAATAATTGCGTAATCTGCTTGTTGATTATCTTCTTTATGAAGTAATACAGTTTTCGCTCCTGCTTCAATAATTTCGTCTATATGTTCTTTTTCGATGACTGTATCACGATCAAAAATAATTTCATTACGTTCTATTGATACAACTTCTCCAGTATCTTCATCTACGAAATCTTCGAACCAAGTTTTTAATACTCTTGCAGCTAATTTTCTACCTAGAACTTTTTTCAATCCAGCTTTAGAAACTTTCACTTCTTCTGCTAAATCAAAAATTTCTAAAATGTCCTTATCTCTTTCAAAACCAATAGCTCTGAATAGAGTAGTAACAGGTAATTTTTTCTTTCTATCAATATAAGCGTACATCACTTGATTGATATCGGTCGCAAATTCTATCCAAGAACCTTTAAAAGGAATTACTCTTGCAGAATATAATTTTGTGCCGTTTGCATGGTAAGATTGTCCAAAGAATACTCCCGGAGATCTATGTAGTTGAGATACTACAACTCTTTCTGCACCATTGATAACAAAAGTACCAGAGTTTGTCATGTAAGGAATAGTCCCTAAATAAACATCTTGTACTATTGTTTCAAAATCTTCGTGCTCAGGATCTGTACAATATAGTTTTAGACGTGCTTTTAATGGCACACTGTGTGTCAAACCTCTTTCAATACATTCTTGAATGCTGTATCTTGGTGGATCTACAAAGTAGTCTAAAAATTCTAATACAAAGTTGTTACGAGTATCCGTAATTGGAAAGTTATCCATGAAGGTTTTGTATAAACCCTCTTCACCTCGCTCTTCAGCTTTTGTTTGTAATTGGAAAAAATCTTGAAAAGATTTTACTTGAATATCCAAAAAATCAGGATAATCTGTTCCAAGCTTTGAAGATGCGAAATTGATTCTTTCAGTAGTGTTTTTCGTTGCCAAAAGAGAATGTTTTTTTGATTAAAAATCTGTATTTAATAAAGAACGAATATATACACAAAATGGTTTAGGTCTAAGAATCTATATTCTTAGTACCTAAACCTTAGTTTGTTAGATATGTTAAAGCTTATTTAAGCTCAACCTCAGCTCCTGCTTCTTCCAAAGATTTTTGAAGACCTTCTGCCTCATCTTTAGAAACACCTTCTTTAATTGGTGCAGGCGCGCTATCAACGATACCTTTAGCTTCTTTTAATCCTAAACCAGTTAATTCCTTAACTAACTTTACAACTGCTAGTTTAGAAGCACCTGCTGCTTTTAAGATTACATCAAATTCTGTTTGCTCTTCAGCTGCATCTTCACCTCCTGCTGCTGGACCAGCAACTGCTACAGCTGCTGCTGCAGGTTCGATACCGTACTCATCTTTTAAAATACCAGCTAATTCGTTAACCTCTTTTACAGTTAAGTTAACTAATTGTTC
>OJHF01000398.1_pt1 | contig 10804 bp, 10 predicted proteins | sample 1594891 | NCBI WGS metagenome assembly OJHF01 (sample SAMN05416737, study PRJEB24817) | seawater metagenome | isolation source: Sea water | place: Canada:Atlantic | collected 2013-07 | reverse complement strand
GTCGGCAGCGTCAGATGTGTATAAGAGACAGATCCATTGCGTTCCCAGGTCATGTGCGGCGAAAACGACAATGGGTGCCCACAGTGCATTTTTCGCAACCTGGGTGGCTGCAGTTAGAAAGCTTGGCGCATTATTCATTTTTAAGTATCTTATAGTTGAAAAAAAAGAATCAAGGTTTGCTAAATGATTACGCATGAGGCTATTGAGATGGAAGGCTTCTCAACATATAGGTATAGATGGGCTCTACCCAATCAGCGAATAGAAGAGTATTAGCTTTACCACATTATGATGGTTATAAACGATAAATGCTCTGCGTGAGGTTTACGTAATTGAGGCTGCGTTATAGGAACGCCGTTGTAAAAACACCGATGCTATCGTCATAGCACCCGCGGCCAAAAAACAGTAGACGCCAAGAAAGATCATTTGCCCCGGCAGGGTCATGCCACGATCGATCAAAGTGCCGGTTACACCGGGCCCTATGGCCGTCGCCAGAACCGCAGCCGAGACTGTAATTGAGCGGACAGCTCCGAGATTCGCAAGCCCGTAGATCTCTGGCCAGAGCGCCCCAAAAAGTGTGGATGCTATGCCGTAACTGATTCCGAGCAGCACCATCAGGATGAACAGCGTTATTTCCGGTCCGCTGTAGGCTAGGACGAAACAGGCACCCCCTAGCGGCAGCAGGAAGTAGGGCAGAATCGCGGTCGCACTAAGGCGGTCGATCACAGCACCAGTGATCAAAGCGCAACAAATCGTGGTCAGCGCCATTACCAGCAATGACATAGCGAATAGCTGCGGTGGCCAGCTGTGCAATGCCGTCAAATAATTCTGATGATAGAAGATTGTGGTGCCGATAAACGCGGGCGCCAGAACGCCTGCGAGGAGCACCCAGAATATGGGATCCCTCAGAACTTGTCCCCGCGTCCAGCTGTGCACTTTCTGCAAGGCCTCTGTTTGCATTGAGGGCTGCGTATCGGGTAGCTCAGGTTGCTCAATAAGTTCAGCTGAAGCTGAGCGAGGAAGGGCTCTTGGGGTACGATAGCACCAATAAGCGAACGGCAGACCGATGACGACTAAGGCGATGGCGGCTGCAAGCCAACCGAGACTGTACCCATAAGCAATCGTAAGCGCTGCAAACGCCAATGGTATTGTCGCTTCGCCGCCCTGGTGGCCGAGCACAACAAGCGATACTGCCCGACCCCTCTGGGTAACAAACCATCGCGCCGTCGAGGTCAACGCTATGTTTGTCATCATGCCCTGACCGAACAGCCGAAGTAGAAAAATGGCGAGGATGAGCATGGGCAGGGAGGATGCGTAACCGGCAAGCAATGCCGCCCCGGCTAGAATGGGCACCACCAGAGCTACCATGCGATGGGCCTGCACAACGTCAATGAGGCGCCCAAAAAATGGAATACAAAGCGCGCTTGCCAGCGTAGCTAACATATAAAGTCGCCCGAATTCCCCATGCGTCAGCCCAAACATTGCCCGCCATTCTGAAACAGAGGCAGAGATGAAGTACGTTTGTCCAAAGCTGGAAAAGTACGTGAGTATGAATCCGCCGGCGATCCAACGAAAGTTGCGCCTTATGAACTCAAACACTGCGATGTTTCAGCGTTGGCTTGGGAAACAGACGGGATTGTAGCGGCTGCGTATAGGCTCGCTGGCGTCGACGTCGGGCATGAACTTGCGCCAATCGCCCGAGATCATCGTCGGAGCGGGAACGACACAGGCACCGTCTTCGAAATAGGTCGTTGCGAGAACCATACGAGACTCCGTCGTGTTGTTGGGGCCTGCTGTGTGAAAGGACTGCGAATGGTGAAAGCTGATCTCACCCAGGCCGAACGGACCGTCATCGACTTCCACGCCGTGTTCGGCAAAAACCTTGCCGACAGTGCGGTCATAACTCATGTCAAACCTGCTGCTCTCCACCGATTCGACCAGCCGGTAGGTTTCCATTCCGACAGCGAACGCGAGCGGCCCCATATTTTGAGGTATGGCCTGGAGCGGAATCCATGCGGTACAGACATTATTGCTTTCTATAGGGAAATGCTCTGCGTCATAGTGCCAGGGCGTGCGTCCACAGCCAGGTTCCTTGGCCAACGCATTATCATGGTAAAGCCTGACGCGTTCGACACCCATCAGCGCTGCAGCAATCTCTGCTATGCGCGGACTGAGGACGAACCGCCGAAATATCTCATTCGTCAGCCACATCATCTCACCACTGCGAAAATCCAGCTTTGGGTTCTCGCCAAGGTCATCACGCAGCGTCGTTTCCATCTCCTGGCGCAACAGGGCAAGCGCGCCCGGCGAGAGAACTCGCTTCAGCTTCACATAGCCATCGCGATTGAATTGCATGATCGCAAGCGGGTCGAGTTCATAGGAGGCGTTAAGCTCAGCCTGTAGATCAGACGTTTTTGGCAATGACCCGATAGGTTCCGGCGCCTCAGTTTTTTCAACGGAAGAGCCGGATGCGAAGACAATCTCATTGTCTGCACTGGCCATATACTGATTCCACCATTGCTGGTTGTCATGCTTCCATTCACCCGAAATCTCTTCTTCGCGATCTTGGGGTTTCAATCTAGGCTCATCTGTCATTCAATCGACTCCTGATACCTTGGCATCGCGCAAGGTAAGGCCGGCCTGGCTGTGAGAAAAAAGCGTCATGCCGACGCGCTGTGGAAATCGATACTCACCCGAATCTTGGTCGTGGCAGGACGTAAGATAGCCTGCCAATGGCTCACGCAGCAACATTTCTTCGAGGCTAAAAGTATCATCAAAAGCACAACGCTGCAGATAAGACTCGAGGAGTTCCGGCCGGTTTGCAGGCACCACCGTAGTGTAATCAAGCACGCGGGTTTGCACATGCATGCCAAGGTTTTTCAGCGCCGTTTCGACCTGGCCGCCATCGCTGTATGGGGTGCCATCTCCATCCGCCATACTTGCGAGATATTGGTCATAAAAACCGACGTAATGACCATCGCGCATTCCCTGCGCGATGAAACCGAAACCATCATGCGCAAGTGAGTTGCACATCCGTGTCAGCCCCTGCTCGAGTTCCTCGGCTGGCACGCAGTAGAGTGCGTGCGTAGCCCATGCGATATCGTAAAGTCCTGCGTCTTCATTCCAATCCTGGAGCGTACAGCAGAACTCAGACCCTGCATTAAAGGGAGGAGCGAGTGCTTGTTTGGCCTCACGCACGGAAAATGCGCTCGGGTCGAGCAAGTCGTAGTCGAGCTTAAAGTTAGTGGCATTCGAAAGATCAGCAACGCCAGGGCAGGCCAGTAAGGCTTGAGGAAACTTGCCACTGCCGCAAGCAACATCGATCAACCGGACTCCGACTTTTCGGTTAGCCAGAGATCGGAATGCGGACGCCCAATCATAGGCCTCAGCCAGATATCGGTAGTCAACGCGAGCCAGTTCGTAAAAGGCCTCCATCTCATCGCGCCCCGCGTCACTCCAATGTTCGCAGCTACGCTCAAAGGTATCAGTTCGCACCGTCATCATTACTCCTTAGTCTCTAGGGTCAGGCCCGCGTGGATACGCGCAGCCCGCGCGGAACAATCGCCCGCTCTGTCCATTCGAACAGCAACTGCACCACAATAGCAAGGCCCGCAGCAGGCACGGCGCCCTCCAGAATGAGGCCAACGTCGTCGAGGCGTATGCCGGCGAGAATAGGTTGGCCATACCCGCCGGCACCGATCAGAGCACCGAGAGTGGCCGCGCCGATATTAATGACGGCGGCCGTTTTGATTCCGCCAAGTATGGATACTGCGGCCAGCGGCGCTTCCACCAGCCGCAAACGGGCGCCGGCGGGCAGACCCAGCGCCTCTGCGGATTCAAGCAGTTGCGTAGGAATGGTAGTCAAGCCAGTGTAAGTGTTCCGCACAATAGGCAGCAGGCTGTAAATAAATAGTGCGATGACTGCCGGACCGGCGCCTATCCCGAAAAGGGGAATCATAAAGACAAGCAGTGCCAGCGCCGGGATAGTTTGTGCGATGCCCACGACGCCGAGGATGACGTGACCAAGACGGCGCCATCGCGCGGCTGCAATACCCAGCGGCACAGCGACCAGAATTGCCGCAAACAGTGAAATGGCGACAAGCGCGATGTGTTGTCGGGTGTAACGCCAAAAGCGCTCCATGCGAGTGCTGGACTTGGCGACGACCTCGATCCCTAGATTTTCGCTGAGAAAATCCGCCGCAACCACAGTCTCCTGTACTCCATCCAGCTTGACACGCGAGTTCATTGCGATCATCTGAGCTTCATCTATCAGACCTTGCATACCGAGTATGGCCGCGAAAACTTCTGGTCGTTCTTGCGCCAGTTCAGCCCGGTAAAGAAGTACTGCCTCGTAAGGTGGGAAGTAGCCCAGATCATCTTCGAGTGTGCGCAGAGAGTAATAGGCGATTTCGGCATCGGTTGTGTAAAGATCGGTCAGGTCGACATCGCCAGCTGCTAACCCGCGGTACGCCAAATCGTGCTCGACGCCGAGAACATCCTGCTGCGGCAAGCCGTAGTGCAAGCGTAAGCCGGGCCAACCGTCGCCGCGCTCCGTAAACTCCGTGCCGAACCGGAACACAAGCTCCGGATGCGAACGGAGGTCTGATATACGGCGGATGTTAAGACGCTCGGCAACAGGCTCGCGCATACCCAGAGCAAAATTGTCGCGAAAGCCTAGAGGTTGGCTCATGACGAGGCCCGACTCAGCGAGCAGGTCTTGCAGTTCTGCGTTTGAAGCGGGCTTGCTCTGCGCGAAAATTTCATGCGTGAGCGTTCCCGTGTATTCAGCATAGATGTCGATTTCGCCTGATACCAGGGCGTTAAAGACAAGACGCGTGCCACCGAGGGCCTGCCGATGTTCAACAGTGGCCCCTGTAGATGCCGCCATCGCGCGAATGAGCTCCCCAAGAACTACGCCCTCCGTGAAGTTCTTTGAGCCGACTACGATGGCGCGCTCGTCAGCAGCAAAACTATTACTTGCTAGCAAGAGCCCGCACAAAAAGCTGATCGCGATGCAGCGACTCAACGGACTGTCTCCATGGTGTCGAGCGGCGAACGCTGTGCCTGAATGAATCGGCGGACAAAATCATCCGCAGGTTCACGCAACAGCTGCTCCATTGCGCCTTGCTGCACAATTCGACCATCGCGCAGAAGGACTACGGTATCCCCGAAGAAAGCGGCCTCACCCAAATCGTGCGTCACCATCAACACCGTCTTGCCAAGATTCGTAAATATTTCGCGCAGATCGGCCTGAAGGTCCCGACGTATCATCGGGTCGAGCGCCCCGAGCGGTTCATCGAGCAACAGCACTTCAGGGTCGAGCATTAGGGCGCGCATTAAGCTTACGCGTTGCTGTTGTCCTCCGGAAAGCTGGAGCGGGTAGCGATCCAAAGCATCGGTGGGAAAGTGTGTGAGTTCGGCCAGTTCATTAATACGCGTTGCGATGCGCTCATCAGGCCAGCCTAAATGGCGCGCCATCAGTGCTGCATTGTCACGTGCAGACAGGTGTGGGAATAGCCCCCCATCCTGGATCACGTAGCCCATCCGCTGACGCAACTCAGGGAGGCGGGCTGGTTCGAGCACTTGCCCCCCGAAATGGATGCTTCCCTCATCAGGTATTTGCAAGCCAATAATTAAACGTAATATCGTCGACTTTCCGCAGCCGGATGGACCGATCAGAACTGTCGTCTGTCCGGACGCGATGGACAAGTCACAACGCTCAAGTGCGCAGACATCGGAGTAGCTCTTGGAAACCTGATTAAGCTCAAGCATTGATTGGCCGGTCAAGAAATAGCAGGCTTATGCCGGCTGAGTTGAAATAGGGCGCTTTCGGTATACATTTGATAGACACTACCGCAAGATTAATTACAAAGCGAAACCTGATTCGGGAAAAATTTAAAGTCGATATGAATATTAAAGATATACGCCAAGAAATGGCGCTGCTTAATGATGTCGTACCACTGGAGGGGCATCGTTATGCAGCTTGCCTTCACACCTATGAGGCTGCCAGCAATCAGCGAGAGCTGATTCTCGAGTGGTTCACAAACCATGTGATTCCTCAAATACCCATGGATAGTGCCTCGTTTCTGAGTATAGGGTGCGGAGCAGGTGAGCTCGACGTGAAGATTCTGGCAGCAGGAAAGGCGCATGCTTCGACCATTGCTTATGTTGGACTTGAGCCGGACTCCCAGCAGTGTGAAAGATTCATGTCCAGTATGGAATTCCCAAGCGATCAAAATATCCGAGTAGAGACGCTCAATACTAACTTCGAAAAATGCACAGAGCAGCGTCGCTTCGATCGGGTTCTCATGGTGCACTCGCTGTACTATATGGATGATCCGGCACGAGCGATCGAAAAGGCCCTAAATCTGGTCAATGAATCTGGCAGACTCATCATCCTGATTGCTTCGAACGATACCTTGAATGAACTTTCATCCTCGTTTTGGAAGATGGAGAACGGTGGTTCAACTTGGTTCAGTGAGGACCTGAGCAAGCATCTCGAAGAACGCGGTGTTCCTTTCGAACGCCAGCGTATCGAGGCAAGGCTGGATATCACTTCGTGTTGCGAGCCCGAATCCGAGCAGGGCATTCGTATTGCAGACTTTATTGCGCAGGTGCCTACTGGGGAATTACCACCGGGCCTGCGAACAATGATATTCAGCTACCTTGAGGCAACGTCTCACCTCGATGGTGACATGCGCTGGCTCCCGCATAATGTTGACGCTTTTATAATCTAGCCAGCTAATTAAACCGGTTCGAAATACATAACAGCAAACCAGCGGTCATCATCCTGCCATACTTTAACGGGCGCGAATCCTGCTGACCTGGCCAGTTCAATAAACTCATCCGGATGATACTTGTAAGAGTATTCGGTGTGGACGAGTTCACCCTCGGCGAACTCGAGCTGATGTCCAGCCAATTGCGCCGAGTGTCTTCCTATGCAACGTAAATGCATCTCGATACGACCATGCTCAGCGTTATAGAGCGCATGATGCGCGAACTTGTCGGTGTCGATATCGCCTTCAAGTAAGCTATTAAGGTTGTCCAGCAAGTTAATATTAAACTGCGCTGTCACACCCTCAGAATCGTTGTAGGCAGCATGCAGGATATCTGCATCCTTTTTTGTGTCTACCCCTATCAAGAGCCCGCCCGTATCCTGCATTTGCGCACGCATAGCGCGCATAAATTGAACCGCAGCTTCTGGCTCGAAATTACCAACCGATGAGCCGGGGTAAAAGAATACCGGCGGCGCATCATCCACAGCAAGATTTATATCTATGCCCCTGGTGTGATCGCAGACCTGTGGTGTAATTTTTAATTCGGCGTAATCGTCACCCAGTGATACTGCACTGGCTTGAAGATGCTCACCCGATATATCCATGGGTACATATGCGGCCAGATCAAGTTCAGGTAATAACCAGCGAATTTTTTCACAGGAGCCGGCGCCGGGTTCGACCAGCGTCATGCCAGAACCGATAGCGGCACAAATTTCGGCGCGATTACGCACCAATATGTCCTTCTCAACCCGCGGCACATAATACTCATCGAGTTCAGTGATAGCGTCGAATAACGCGGACCCTTTTTCATCGTAAAAATATTTCGGCGAGACCTGTTTGGGCGACTGCGACAGCCCGGCGATGACTTCTTGCGCAACCTGAGCCAGTTCATCGGAAGGCTGTTCAATCTTCTCGGCAGTAGATAAATTCATAGAAAACATTAATCCTGACGCATAAAATAGTAGATATAAGTATCCGCTGCTAGCCTAATGCTGGAGCATTGCCAGCTATCACGCGGATAGAGAAAAACTCGGTAAGTAAAGCGAATGTGAGCCGCTAGGCTCAAACAAGAACCGCTGCGCCACAGCATCTGCCCACTCGTAAACTTGCGCTGTACTCGACAACGACCCCTGGCAGCGATTGGTAGCCAGAGTACTGCAGGCATGCGCTTTGGCCTCAATCCCAGCAGTTATCCTCCAACTGCATGAGAGCACCATTGCCTATAACCCCCAACGATACCGCACCCGCGAAGCTAAATCGACTGAAATCTACATTGCAAGAAATGAAACTTGTTCACCATCGGCCCTCTGTTGCGTGATTTTAGCCGGTGAGTTTGTGGAGAGTGCCTTATTATCGGCGGCTGTGAGCGCTGAAGTGGAATGTCAGAGCCTCGGGGGAAAACGTGCCGGGACGCCGTTCAGCTCGCACCTTATCAGGCTAACCGTGCCTCTCAGAACGATCCAGTCTGGCAGCCGTGTTTATGAGCTCAGACGGCTGATTTTGAAGCGCCACGTTCATCGCTAGAGGCAAGCGGAGCGGAGCAGTTCACTAAAGAAAACCCGAAACCGTGCTAATTTGCCGATACCTACTGAACCCGTTTCTAAGGCTTGACGTAATCGGTTTCCAGTGAGCCTTCGCTGTCGTTCGTGGCTGTTCGCCATCCCCCGGCTATCATCCCCAATTGCTGCATCATGCCCAACGAATCTTCGTTACCCCAACGCGCACAAATTTTATTATCCCGAATTTGATAGGTATCCGTAGCGGTCATCCGGTAGGACTTTCCCGTCGGTTCATAACCCATAAAGTTGCCGGTCATTGTGCCAGTAGTAATCGTTCTCGAAACAACTCTGTCGCCATCCACCAGAATGAATTCAGAGGCCAGCTTCCGGTCAGGAATGCCTTTCTTGAAATACGGAAGATACTCACGGAATGCAGCAGGCCCTGTGGGCGCGCCAGGGTAGCCATCATGATTATAGAAGTCGTCTGTAAAGAACTCGTCCAGACGATCCAAGTCCATTTGATTGTAAATCACATCAATTACGGTGAGGATTAAATCTTTTTTAGATTCGTCAGTCATAGTCAGTCCTTGGGTTTCATTTTTAACGTGTTAGTGATCGAGCCAATATCGTCCGTTGTGTATCGCTTTTCGAGGATCAACCTAGAGTGTTCGATTGTGAAAAAGCTGGTCTCATTCGCCGGTCAGAGCCAGATTGACCATGCGTTGCATCAGTATGCGCATCTTCTCAGGGTCATAACCGTTTATCTGGTCGGCGAGGAGTTGCTTTTCGACAACGACATCCGGTACATCCTCGGGCGGCGTTCCGGCCGCCAGCTCAGCTTCAGCTACTTCGATAAGCGCCATCCATAGAGCGAATTTTTCCGCGACAACGCTTGCCGAACCTGTCGTGCCTTTCATTAGCGTAGGCCGTCCCGTTTCCGGATCGAATGTGCCAGCCATATGCCCCCCGATGACCGTTTCAATACCCCGTTCCTCGACAAGGTTCTGCAGACGAGTGAAGAAACTCTCCATGTTCCAGATCCGATCTTCTGAGGGGGAAGGGTTATAGAACATCGCCCAGCCATCCGGTGGGTTTGCGATATCTACAAGGAACAATAAATTGCCCGGGTTGATGACTTGCACTACCAGGCAATTGTCGTGTGAGGGCCCGAAGAAAAAGCTTTCGACAGACTTACCCCCGAGTTCAATTTTGTAGTATTCGTCGAAGGTTATATCCGGCGGCACCACGTGTTCTGGTTCCGTCTCACGGATATTTGCCGCGCACTGAGACTGCGCGACAATAGTAGCCCCAAGCGCCTTGAAAACTTCTCCACCGGCAGCATGGTCCTTATGCGAGTGGGTATAGCTAAGGAACTTAATGGGCTGGTCGGTTATCTTGCGAATTTCATCAAGCAATACTGGGGCTGCAATTTCTGTCAGCGGGTCTGTGACAATGACACCCTCATCGGTTACGACAAAGACGGTGCGGTAGAAACTGTAGCGAAACGCATATACGCCATCTGCAACTTGTTCCGTTTCCCATAGTTTAAAGGGCATCTTGGTGCCCGGCATTAACATCGGAACCGGTGCATCGGGGCCCTCATAGACAGGCCCTTTGTGGCCGCTAGCGAGTGCGGTGGCAGACAGTGTCAGGGCAGCAACCGTAAGGTAAAAAAAACATCTTCGTTTATGCATTGGTTTGTTCCTTATCGGCCCATGTCGTAGTAGGAGAACACACGGCGCATGATGCTCGGTAAGTCTTCCTTACGGTACCCCGCATAGTCGTCGAATTGATCGAGGTCTACGTATTCCAAGCGCACCAAGCCGTCAATGCCGACACCCCCAGCCGCGCGGACGGAGCTGGATTGCTCAAAGATGGCGTTCCAGAACGCAGCTTGGTCATTCACAAGGCTGACTGGACCCGTCGCCGATGAACCCGCACCGCTTGCCGCATCTGGCATGACGCGACTCGCCACGACCGTGTCGATATTGCGCTCAGCAGCAAATTCGATTGTGCGTTGGAAAAACTCTCGCAGATTATGCGGCCGTATGTAGGGGATGGTAGGGTTTTCCGGGAATGCGGCTGCTGGGGGATTCACCAGATCGACAATCTGCATCAGTCCTTGTTTCTCCACAGTGAACACGGTCATGCAGTCACTGTGGCTCGGACCGAAATAGTTCAGGCCCAACTGCTGGTCGCCGACCTTCACAACATAGTCTGTCTCAAATGTTATATCCGGGGTGACGACGTCAGGGTTAGGGTTAACACTGAATCGTTCGGCGCAGCTCTCCTGCGCTATGACTTCAGCGCCATCGCGCAAGAAAACTTCTGCACCCGCAACCCGATCCCAATGATAATGGGAATAGACAACGTATTTAACTGGTGCATCGGTGATGGCCGCAATCGCTCGTTTGTACTTCGGTGCTGCATCAATGCCGAGGGGGTCTGTCACGATCACGCCCTCCGTGTCGACGAGGAACAGGCCTGTCTCTTATACACATCTCCGAGCCCACGAGACAAGAGGCAATCTCG
>OJHF01000394.1_pt1 | contig 10853 bp, 14 predicted proteins | sample 1594891 | NCBI WGS metagenome assembly OJHF01 (sample SAMN05416737, study PRJEB24817) | seawater metagenome | isolation source: Sea water | place: Canada:Atlantic | collected 2013-07 | reverse complement strand
CAGAGTAGATCGTCGGCAGCGTCAGATGTGTATAAGAGACAGACCTTATGCCGTTCCTGAAGCCGGCGAAGGTGTGCCAGCTGCTTGCCGACACGTACGACGTGGACGAATCGCTGTTTGACGCGAAGCGGGTCGCCGAGTTTGCGGGGCACGCTGCGTCCTCCCCCAAGCGCGCCAAGATGCACGACCACTCGGCCGACGACCGAACGCGTCGCGGGGCCGCAGACGCCTGAGCCAACCAATCTACGGCACGATCCGGAAGTTCAAGACCACGTACACGTGCGTCACCACGGCCAGCAGAAACAAGAGCAAAATGCCGGCCGACATGAGCGGGTGGGGCTTGTCGGTGTGTTCGAACGTGCACTCTCCCGTTGGTGCCGGGTACACGGCGTCTGACGGCAGCCACTCCGCACCCATCGGTGCTTCAATTGACGAGCAGCGTGTACGAATTGTTTGAGTGCGGTGAGATGAATATACGAGTCTCTTGCAGTCGGTACGGGTCGTGCTCTAACACGCGGTTGGTCTCGTACCCGTCGAGCGTGACGGTTACAAGGTACACAGTGTGCCCTGCGACTTTGATGCGGTCGTGCGGTGCGCTCATCTGATACTCGGGTGCGCTTACGATGCCGGTCATTCTGTGGCGCGATTGCGGGTCCTTAACGATCTTGGCCACTGGCATTCCCCGCAGATGGACCATGGTGGACGCCTCGAGGTACAAGGCGCCGAACGGCGAGGGGAAAGTGTCGTCACCCCCGTAGCATGGGATCAAGACTCGCTCGGTGTACGACATTTCGTCTGTTTTGAAGCCATAAGTATATAGACAATGAGCCCTGTTCACAGAACACAAAAATGTTCGCACTCGAGGCACACCCGGCGCCCACGCCGGCCGTCCACCCGTGTGCGGTGATTTGCATTCCGGTTGGTCAGATCCTCCCCGGCGACATGTTGTTTAGGCACAAGCACACCTTGTCATCTCGCTCAAAGCTCGGCCTCATGTACGTCACAAGCAACATCAGTGACAGTGGGTCGCAAACCGATTGGACCGACCAATTTGTAGGCATTGCGATTGGGAGGCATCAGTCCAAGCCGACCAGCGGCGTTAACGAGTCTGACCGAATTGCGGTCGGGATTTCTGGGTCGTTTACAACGCATGCGCAGATTGACAACAAGTCGACCGACCTCCTCTTTATGCGCCCGGTAATCTGCGAACGGGCCGACGCATCCACCAGCCGTACGTGGGTGTCACGCGACCCGTTGTGGCGTGCATGCAGGGTAACAACCGCCAACACGTTCTCCCCAAAATCGTACACGCAGATGCTGTACCTTGGGTCGGATGGGAAACGTGATTCCGCATCAACGCTTCGCGTCATGTTGGTGGTCAAACAGGTTGCACCAGGCCATACAGGTAGTGGAATGGGGGTAACCAGCACCACTCTGAAGCGAAAGGCTGTGGGTGCAACAGCACCCGCCCCAACCCGAGCGCGGATTGTGCCGGCGATTGTGCACGCGGTCGCGGCGCCCGCTCCGGTTGCCGTGGCACCACAGCCGGAGCCTGCGGCGGCGGCGGCACCGCCACTGGAGCCTGCGGCGGCGGCGGCACCACCACCGGAGCCTGCGGCGGCGGCGGCACCGCCACCGGAGCCTGTGGGTGGCCCAGCCGGGTGGCCCGACTCGCACCCGACGCTTGTTGCGATGGCCGCCGATTGGGCTGCCGGCGATCACACGACGCTCGCCGGCCGGCTGGCGTTTGTGGACAAGCACGCGGTGCCTGTGTCGGCCAAGGGCGAGCGGATGCGCGTTACTGCCCGCACTCTGCCGCACAAGACGCTTGCGTACGAGCGGGCGTACGGGTTTGAGCTTGGGCACGGCGATCGACCTGTGTTGCGGAAGTACCTGGCAGAGGGGGTGTAGCACAATGGAAGTATATGACTGAATGTCTCAACCAAATAAATGTTAGCAACGACTGTTCTGTTTGGGACGGTTACGCTGATCGCTTCGGTCTATTCGGCATGGCCGTTGTACAGCGTGGAGTCGTTGGACGACTCGGTCGTGTACCACACCGCGTTCAACGAGATGCCGCAGTCTGTTGACATTTGGGGGCCGATCATGTACCCGCTGTCACGCGTGGGGCTCGCGATCGTATATGTGATCATCGCATTGACGGCCAAGATAATCTTTTACGCCGACGGCCGTGGGACGCGCGACGAACTTATTGTCGGCGGAGTGCTCTTGATTACGTTTGCCTCGCCGCTGCTGCTGATAGTGTTGCAAGCGCGCATCTGCCAGGCCAGCCGGCAGACGATTCCAAGTTTCCACGAGGTTCGGATCTCTCCACAATTGTACGTCCTCGCGGCCGCGCTAGCGGCGACGCCGGCATGGACTATGAGGATGGCGACGGAGAAGGCCAAGCGGAGTTGAGCGGGGGTTTGGGCCCCGTGTACAACGTGGCTGGGTTAAAGCGGTCCAGCAGCAAAGCGAGCGGCATGCACTGCAGCGAGTCGACGGACTGGTGCTTCTTTTGCGAGTACGAGAGCGAGACGTCGGCGGCGGGCACGGACGCCGACTTGTACGGGTCGTTGTTTGGCACGGTCAAGCGGATGTCGGAAGCCAAGCGTGAGCCGGCGCACATTGCGCGTGTGGTAAAAGCGGCGTACGACCAGGACGTCCGGCAGCACGTCCTTGGTCAGCGAGAGTGGAAAGAGGCGTCGATTTTGCGACACTTGTTGTACAGTTTGCACTTTACGGAACTGTTCGATTCGACGGTGGAAAACATGCTCAAGGCGCTCATCACGCGTCAAAACCACGAGCTGGTGGATTTGACCACTGGGTCGGTGGTGGAAGAGAACCGCAAGGCGTTTTGCCACTCCATCGAGACGTACTTAAAATGGCAGAACGCCCACACAGGAAACACGCGGTCCGCCAAACGTGCCAAGTTTACACCTAAATAATAATTGACTGTTGTGCAATAAAATAAAACAACTCAAGGGGCTGTGGGCGATGCCGCCTGTTTTTGTGGCGGGTGTAAGATATTGTCGACGTATTGTATTGATGCGTCGTCGACGACGCGTGCGGTTGTGTCAAACTTGACCACGGCGCCGACGAGCCGTTGGAGCTGCGCGAGTTCGTCCTTGTCGAGGTTGGCGTGGGTTGCCCACGCCCTGCAGCGGTTCAACGACGCGATGACGTCGGCCATCGAGGCGTCGCTCCGGTTAATGTCGAGTTCCACCCGGTTCTTCAGCGCGACGTAGTGCCGCTTTGCGAACTGGTGCAGCATCGGGGGTCCCGCGTACAGGGCGCCACCCGCAAAGGTTGTTGTGGTTGGGACAGCGGCCTCGGTTGCCGTAAAGCGGATTGCGGCAACAAGCGCGTCAATGTCCTTGCATTTGGCGGGGAACAACTCGCACGCCTTGAGGGTGTTTGACTGTGGGATGCCGGCGTCGATGGTGGGTGCCGCTCGCAGCGTGGCCGCGCACTCGACGAGCGCGTCGAGCGACGGGGCAACGTGATTGGTGCTGGCGGCACGCAGCATGTCCATCGTGGTGTTCCACGCGATGGCCGCTTCCTTGCACCGCACCAAGTCCGCGTACCCCTCTGGCGTGCTGGTGGCCACGTCCCCCACGAACAAGACAAATTGTTGGGCATCGTGGTCAATGAACCCGGTTCTGGTGAGCGCGGCGGAGACGCGGGTGGAATCGAGCAACGACCACCCATCGGATCCGGGGTGGAGTTCCGACGGGGGCAGGATGCCTTGGCGGGTGCACACATTTCGAAGATCGGACGTGTCCTTCCACAGGCTCGACGAGGCTTGGAGTGCCACGTAGCGGGCGTGCGGGTGCAACATTGGTACCCGACTGTTCCCCGCTCCCCTTATACAACTCTGCCGATCACGCACCGCCGAACGACCCAAACAGCGTGGTGTTGTGCAACCCGTCGAATATGTTGTGGTGGTGCGCGTCCGTGCACACCACCACTGCTACCGCCATTGCCGCGGCCACGCACGGCGCGACCCACTGGCCGATCAACACCAACGACGACGATGGCGGTACAAGCTCGTGCGCGTGGCCCGGCCACGTTCGCGGCAGCCACACGGTCAGGGAGGTCCCCCGTTCCCCCGCCACGGTCGAGATCGAGGTCCTTGCGTCGAACCGTTCGAGCAAATCGACGCACAAGACGGACAAATCTTCGACGTCTGGGGGCAGGCTGACCGTGACGGTCCGTTTGCCGTGCGACCGCACTTCCAAACCGTGCTGCGCCCAATCGGTTCGAATGTACAATATGATTGCATCGACGAGTGTTGACATGGTTGGTTGTGCGAACGGTTGCATTTTTGCATATATGCGCGAGTCGTCCCGTAGACCACGACGCAGCCACAATGGCTGGTTCAATCAATCTGGATGAACTCCGCATGTATGTGAAGGGCGAATGTAGGAAATTCGCATACACACAATCGCAATTGCATAGTTCGGACGTCTTAACCATATTCACACCCGGTGACGTGCGTAGGTTTTATCGCATGTTCACGTTGTTTGGGCACACCGACACAACAGACACCCTCCTCGCAAACGCTGTGACTTCATGGACGAGTTTTAATACGTTCGCGCCCAAGTGGACTTTACATGTTGACACTTCGGCCGACACGCACCATGATATTAATGCCATCGCGGTGAAGATCATGTTTGCATTGCACGGACTTAAACATGACAATTATATAACGACCCTAGTTTATGCCCCGTTAGCACTGACGTTCGCCAAGCGGTCGACGACAACCGCTGCCGCAGCATGGGCATACCCGTACACATGTACAACACCCGCGAGTTCGGGTCCGGGTGCGACTGGCAACCAATATACGAACACATATACCTCGTACAAAGTCGAGGGCAGCCTTGCAGATGAGCTTGATAGTATATCCGTACCTAAATCTCGTTCGATCGATTATGCGGCTACAGCCGCAAGTGTGCCATTGTGCGCACGGCCCGCCAATCAACATGCGATTGCTTCGGCGATCAGCGTGAAAAAAAACATACCGGCGGCTGCTCCGACGATCATCCCAATCAAGTTCCCTGGTCCCGGGAACACCGACATGTGCGAGGGACAGTGTGAGAATGACAAGGCGCACAATTGGCACTTTTGTCCATGGGATGCGTATAGTATCGATGCGGACTTTGCGAGGGAGTTGGAGACTGAATTTCTGGATCTGTTTGATGGCAGACCCATCCACGTGGTTGGACTCGTGTACCGACGGTCCACTGTGTATCGGGACTGGCCGGATGTGCCGAACGCGTTGCCTGCCCTGACCCTGATACTTAAGATGACTGTCGCTACAAAAGACCCGTCAGCTGACTTCACTCATCGCTTCCGGTACAACGCACCGGAACGGGGGAACGTGACGGCCGCTTGTTACGCCGCGTTCCGCCGACAGCCGGTTGAACGGACGAGGCCGGACCCAATTACCCAGCCGAGCGTCGTCGAAGATGAAATTGCTGTGAAGCCTGAACTCCCAATGTCCAGAGCGGTTGACCCAACGCCAACAACCGCGAGCGTGTTCATAGGCACGTTTCCGGTGGATCCAACGGAGTTGTCGGCGGACTCGCCGGCGTTGTTACCCGATGCAACCGTGCAAACTGGCACCATTGTTGCACTCGACCAAAGTGCGTGGCACGCAACCCACGTGTGCTATCCCGCGAACAGAACAGAGGCCGCGTGCCGCGCGCATTTGTCACCAAACGCCGTGGGTGATTTGGACTACTTAGTGGCCCCCACCAACCGCGGGGTGGTTTACGGGTGCGTGGACCAAGCGCTTGCGACCCTGCTCGTGCCACGCTTGCGATTGGATTCTACGTGGCTCGACCGCGCCACCAAGCAGCCGCTAGTCGCCATCAGGGTCAACGGCACCGCGTGCACCCCCTTGGAGGTGTACATGTACCTGGCGCACTTTCTGGTTGATTTGGAGGGAATCCCACCGGCCGCACGCGACCTGGCCCACAATGTGCTGACACGTGCTGGGTATGTGCTGAATTCCGCCGTGCTGGTCACACTGCGCACAAAGCTCCAACGCACGACCGTGACATACGTGGACGCCGAAAACGTGGACAGTATTGGTGGTGCCACGTACACGCTCGGCAAGGACTTGTTGTTGACCCCGACCGCCTGGCGGCTCATTCCGGCGCTGAACCCTGCCTTTACGTTTGACTGCGTGACATAATGGTCGCCGCCACGAGAATGCAATGCGCCCTTTTGAACTTTGCCCAGACAGTCGCCAACGACTTGTCGATTGTGTTCGTTCTCCCCCCCCCCACCCGCGTGCAGGCGGTGGTTGCCGCGCACATCATCGCGCTGGACCAGATAACCAACCCACGCCAGATGAGCCACAAAAACTGGGAGTTTCTTGCCACGCTGCACGCGCAGCACGCCGTGCACGCCGCGCAATCCCGCCGCGAGCTCTGGGTGTGGAAGATCGCCGCAGCCAAGCTGCCGGCTTTCAAGCATGTCCCCGTCGCAACGATGGCGGCTGCCATCGGAGCCATGGCAGCGAGGGTGCGCGAGATCCCGAGCCGCTCCTGGAGGGTGTCGCCCGAGCTGTGGGAGTTTGTGGAGATGTGGATGGATCAGCACGAGCGCCTGCGGGCCCCGTAGCCGTTTGTCGTTGTTGCGAATAAACCGTTGCCCATAAAAGCGCCGCACATATATGGGTATGTTTGCCGGGTTTTGCATTAGGCCGCCATGTACGCGTTTACCAAATCAATGCCGGCGTTTACGTCGCCTGGCAATCCGCGCGAGCGGGCTGCGGCGGCAGCGGCCAGCCACGGGTTGTCTGGGTGGCAGCCGTACACGTCCCACGGGAGAGAGTCTCAGATCCAAACGGGTGATTACAAGAGCTTCAACACGATGAACCCGATAATCCAATCCGATGATCCGATTGACACGAGCATGGTCAACGCGGTCGTGAGCACCATCGTGTTGCACAACACGACCAACGCTGACTTGAAATTGAAGATCGGCACAATAATCCGGATCAAAAAAACCCCTGGTAGGGTTCCGCGGGGCGTCCCCAGTCTCCGCGGAAAGGCGGCCTACGACGTTGTCCCCACCAATAACACCGGCGCCGGGCATGCGCTCGTGAACACCAGCATGGTGATCATCAAGCCAGGCGCGTACAAGGTCATCGCGGTCAACGTGTTTGGCCCGTGCAAATGCATCGCGGCGTTCTCGCAAATACAGCAGGTCCCTGGGACCGTCAGCAGTATAAACGGAGTGTCGGTCACGTACATACGATCCGCCACAGCCACGACCAGCACATCGACTGCGACCACGCACGATGTCTTCGTGCACAGCCCACATGGCAATGGACCGGTATTCGGCATTTACGATCACCGCTCCGTCTAGCGTGAGCACGCTGTCGCTCAACACGCTGCACCTCTACGTCGGCGTTGTGCACCCGTGCAGTTTGGTTACGGCCAGCACAATGTTCTCTACGCTTGATTTGCTTGGGTCGGACCCCACCGATCTCAAGCGGTCCGTGCGGTGCAAAATAAAGGTGGAGGACGTCAGGGCCACGACCGTCACGCTGTCGGTCGTTGCCACCAACGGGACCGGGTTGCAGACCTTCAACCAGCTGATATCGGTGCACACCGACGGAAAATGCAACGCGATGGTTCTGATGCGCATCACCGGGGTAATCTACAAGCGCGTCGCCTCGTTGTTCTACCACCCCAAATTCGACGAGAGGTGGCCCTCGCACCTGTGCTCCCGCTCGTGGTCGCTGGTGCGGCTTGGGTCGGTTGCGATTGGGCTTGCGTTTCACACGCACTACACGACGCGGTCCAATGACATTGTGGCCGAGCTCGGGTCGTTCACCAACCGTGGGTGCCAGTGGACGCTCAAGCTTCCTGGGCAGCCCGATGGGTACTTGATGTTGGACGCGAGCGAACCCCCGAATTTGGCGCTGCAGATCCTGCCGCCTGGGTTAAAGCGGAGGCACGCCGCAATCAAGTGCCCACCGGGATTAATATACCGTGCCAGAGATCCACCTATTTGGGAGTGCGAATCCATCAGCGTATTGGACGATTTGCTCCGACAATTATGGCGAGAAGTGGTTTTAATTCTGTGTTGAAAATTGCAATAAAGGAAGACCCGAGTTTTGTGGTGTGGGTTACGCACGGGGCTGCAACGGGCGACGAGGAACCCACCACCAACCTTTGCGTGAGAGGAATCGCGTGCACTGTCGACATCACCGCCGCAACCATGGTGCACGTGACCGTCCTCAAATTTGCAGATTCCCAGCTGCGGGTTGTGGCCACTCGGCTGTTTGATGTCCAGTGCACAGACACCGTCCGCTCGGTTACCGAACGCTCTTTCGGGGTTGCGGGCGTCGAGATTGTGGTCGAGGGTCCGTGGACACTCACAGACCAGTCAAAGGCGGTGTGCGGCGAGCAGCACACGCGCGCGCGCAAAGTCGACCCCATTCTGGACAAGATCCTTTCGACGTTCACGCACGTGTCGGGACGTGCCAGGCGATACGTGCAAAGCTCGTTCCTTGAAGCCGATTGGAGCATCGACAAGACCCTCCAGCCAATGCCAAGCCTGTCAGGATGGCCGGCCGCGGGCAACCTGCGGTTTGACCGGGCGTTGTACTGGAGGCGCATGCTGCTTGCTGCGCTCAGCCTGTGCAAGATGACGCTGGGTGCGTTGCTCGCCAACCGCGCAACGGCCAGCCGTGCGGACCGGGCCGTGCTGAACGACGCGCTGATCGGGTTTATGCTTCAGTCCATGGCTGGGTGGTACCCAACAAAGGGGGAGTCGGTCGACGACCGCAAGCTTGGCTCGCTGTCATGCTCGCTGAACCGGGACTGCGACGACCAGGCCATTGAAATCGTCGCGGTGTGCCACCAGATGATGGCCACGAACACCATCCATTACGTCGATTCGACCGATCCGATTTCGCAGCTGGCGACCGAGCTCTATTACCACCTGATGAAAGGGTTCCATCCCGCCGTGGCGGTAGTGTGCGAGGCCAACGGGTCGACGGTCGACCCCACCACGGGCACCCAGCCCAAAGCAGACGGCGGGCACGTGTTTGCCATGCTCCCCCGGCGAACCCCGTTGGGTGAAAACCCGTGGGGAACCACGGACTCGACCGCCCCCTTCGCCGCGGACACGACGCTCGCGGACGCGCTGGTGTTGGAAGGCACGCGGTTCACCGTGCCGACCATCTCCAGCAAGTGGCAGCGCACGTGCTGGAACCAATTCTTCGACACCCCCCCCAGCATTCCGGACGCGAGCGGCCTTGCGTTCTTGAAGGCGCTGAACCCGTTGCAGTACAAGCTGTGCGTGTCCGCCCACACCGCGACGACGACGTACCTGTTTGTGAACGCCGCGGGCGGGCTGGGCGCGTCGTTGACGGATGTCCTGACCGGCGCGGCAAAGCTCCGCAATGCCACCCAACACATCTTGGCGCAGCAGTGCAACGCCTCCGCCGCGTGGGAGTACAGCCCGATCTGCCGCCGGTTCAACCACCGGCCGAACCTGGATGAGATGGAGTCGATCATCGCGAGGTCGCCCGCGCTCTTGCGAATGCTCGACATCAAGCAGCTGGTGCCGTTCGACGCCACGTGCTGCGAGTGGAACTACGTGTTTGCGCCCTTCGCGTCGTACGTGGCCAGCCACGCGGACACACCTGGCTTCCAGCGGGTGCGGGTGTTGTGCACCTCCCCGCTGGTGAACTTCGTTTTCTGGGATTTGTGCCTGGTGTTGGACGCAACCAGCGGGCGGTTGAACGTGTAATTCGATCATTTCTCCCACCGACGTCGGAGCCGCAACAGGAGCTTGGCCATCTGGATCAAAAAAACGATGGCGATGATCCCCGGAAGGACGACCTCGGCGAGCACGAACCCGCTGCCGATGGCCGCGCACGTCAGCTCCAACGTGTTCGAGTAGAGCCGGACGCACGTGTGCGGGTCGGTTGGGTCGACGTCGTACGTGAGCATCGTCGTGGACTGCCGCGCGGCCGTTGCGAGCCAGGTGGGTTGGAGCGCGCGGATCATCGGGCAGACGGTCGGGGAGGACACGGTCCGCACGACGGTCGTGAAGATCTTGGGGCCGTTGTGCTGCCCGGCGCATGCGAGCAGCAGTTCGTTGAGCTCGCGGTGGACGGCCTTCGGCGACAGCAGCACCGCCGTGTGGAAGTCGACGTTGATGTTGGCGTGCTTGGTGTGTTGCAGGGCCTGCATGCCAAGCTTCACCAGGTCCACGACTGCCCGGATGGCCATCTCGACGTTGTTCAGGGCAATCAACAAATAATTGAGCCACACGGTGAACAGCTTGTAGTGCTTGATCAAGAGGGGGAGCGCTGCGATGAAGAGCCCCCTGGCTGCGATCAGCACGATCGAGACCCCGTAGAGCACGGCCAGCGGGATCAGCCAGGCGTAGTACTTTTTCACGAGGGCCACCGTGGACGCGGCGATGGCCTCGATGGTCGACATGGTTTTCGACACGGCATCGTCCTCGTCGCCGTCGCCGTCGCCCTTCTTACTTTTCTCGATTAGTTGGGTGACCCAGTTCGGTGGCGATGCTTGCTCCATCTGCCCGGCCGTGCGTTCCGTTATCAAACGCTTTGCGCATATATTTGCAGCACTCCATTTGATGTTCCATCAGGTGGACAACGAACATCATCGTTTCGTGGACATCCTTCCCCGGCAGATCACCGTAAAAAAACGGATTTTCGCCATGGCCGCCCCCACGTTTGTCGTCATGATGTTCCATCCTCCGCCGTCGAGCGCGTGTATGCGCGATCTCCCGGCCGTGTACCAGCTGACCAGCGCGCAGCCTGTCTCTTATACACATCTCCGAGCCCACGA
>OJHF01000389.1_pt1 | contig 10964 bp, 11 predicted proteins | sample 1594891 | NCBI WGS metagenome assembly OJHF01 (sample SAMN05416737, study PRJEB24817) | seawater metagenome | isolation source: Sea water | place: Canada:Atlantic | collected 2013-07 | reverse complement strand
ACGAGATTGCCTCTTGTCTCGTGGGCTCGGAGATGTGTATAAGAGACAGACTAAACCCCGCCAATGCCGCATCGGTATTGCGCACACTGGATCTCGCCTGTGATGGCTGCATGAGCGGTGAGTTCTCTGCCATGGTCACTGCCCCTGTGCAAAAAAGCGTCATCAATGATGCGGGCATTACGTTTTCGGGTCACACTGAATATCTGGCGAAACGTTGCGGCGGCCAGCTTCCGGTAATGATGCTGGCCGATGAGAGCACCGGACTAAGAGTGGCCCTGGTTACCACACATCTACCGCTGCGCGCCGTCCCCGATGCCATCAACAAAGACAATCTTACCCGCGTCTGCCGTATTGTCGCTGCAGATATGCAACGTTATTTCGATTTAGATCAGCCGCGCATTGCGGTGCTGGGATTAAACCCGCACGCTGGCGAAAGTGGGCACCTGGGGGATGAGGAGCAGCAACTCATACAACCTGTTATTAATCAGTTAATCGAAGAGGGGCTTGCACTAACGGGGCCGCTGCCCGCTGATACCGCCTTCACTCAAACGCAACTGCGCAACTTCGATGCAGTTATTGCTATGTACCATGATCAGGGCTTACCGGTGATTAAACATGCGGGCTTTGGCAATATCGTCAACATCACACTTGGCTTGCCCATTATCCGCACATCTGTAGACCATGGCACCGCACTTGATCTTGCCGGATCTGGCAAGGCCAGTGCTGAAAGTCTTCAGGCGGCTGTATCCACGGCCATAGCAATGAGCTCGAAGTTCCGACAGTCCGCATGAAATTTAACGCTCCAAAAAAACGCTTTGGCCAAAACTTTCTGCATGACGCCAACATTATCGGCAAAATCATTGATTTTATCCGCCCTGCTGCTGAAGATCATATCGTTGAAATCGGACCAGGTCGCGGCGCGATTACCCGCGCCCTCAGCTATCAGGCTGAGCATGTTGATGTCATTGAAATTGATCGTGATTTGGCCGATGCACTCGAAGCGCTGGAATGGCCATCAACTGTCGAGGTACATCGCGGCGACGCACTGAAGTTTGATTTTTCCACCCTACCTAAGACAGGTGAAAAACTGCGCTTGGTCGGCAACCTGCCCTACAACATCTCCACCCCGCTGCTGTTCCACTTTCTGGATTCAGCAGAACTGTTTACTGACATGCATGTAATGCTGCAAAAGGAAGTCATCGAGCGTATGGCGGCAGAACCAGGCAGCAAGCAATACGGCAGGCTAACTGTAATGCTCGCTGCGCGCTGCGAAGTAGAGCATCTGTTCAATATCAAACCCAATAGCTTTACCCCGGCGCCCAAGGTTGACTCTAGTTTTGCCAGACTCACTCCTTCGGCAATTCCACTAGTCAATGCTGAAATTTACCCGACTTACAAACAAGTCGTTACTGCTGCTTTCGGCATGCGCCGTAAAACTCTGAACAACGCGCTGAAGGGTTTGCTCGACACAGAGCAAATTGAAGGTGCCGGCATCGACCCCGGACTCCGCGCCGAAGTACTCTCGCCGAGCGAATTCTTGCTGCTTGCCGAGCAATTGTAAGCTCACCTAAAAAGCACGCCCGAAAAAAATTTACGCCCAACTCCGTGGCATAAGCTAGAATAGAATCCATGAATAACACCCTAAATGACAGCATCCGTGTTTCCGCCAGAGCCCAGTATCTAGAGCATCAATCCAGCCCCAGCGAAGAACGCTATGTCTTCGTCTACACTATCTCTATCGAGAACCTCGGCCGGAAAACCACCCGCATACTCACTCGACATTGGTTAATTACCGATTCAGATGGTGGTGTTCATGAGGTCCACGGCGATGGCGTTATCGGTGAACAGCCTTACATTGCTCCCGGCGCAGTGCACACCTACTCCAGCGGCACAGTAATAAAGACACCGGTGGGCACCATGCAGGGTACTTACGGCATGCTGAGCAACGATAAAGATGCTTTCGATGCAACAATTCCGGTATTTCGTCTGGCAGTACCGCAAGTGCTCAACTAAGTCGTTGCTCGGGCTCTCCTGACAATGGCGATCTTCGCCATAGGCGACATTCAGGGTTGTTATAGCGAGCTCCGGAAGCTGCTGGATACCCTCCGGTTTACGCCGGATAAAGATCAACTCTGGCTAACCGGCGACCTGGTAAACCGGGGGCCCGAATCTTTGGCAACGCTCCGCTTCGTGCGCTCGCTGGGTTCCGCCTGCATCACCGTCCTCGGTAATCATGACCTGCACCTGCTGGCCTTGCGGTTCGCCAGTAAAACCCCTGATATAAAGCACAATCTCGAGCCGGTGCTGCAAGCGCCCGATGCGGATGAGCTGCTCGACTGGCTGCGTCGCCAGCCACTCGCGCACTACGACCCAGCACTCGATACCTTATTGGTGCATGCCGGCGTTGCGCCTGCATGGGATGGTTTAGAAACCTTGCAACTGGCTGCTGAAGTTGAAACACAACTGCGTGGTGACACCCCCGGCGAATTCCTGCAATTAATGTATGGCAGGGAACCGGCATTGTGGTCGGATTCACTGACGGGAACAGATCGCATCCGCTGCATCACAAATCATCTGACCCGCTTGCGCCTAGTGGCAAGCACGGGTGCAATGGACTTCGCCTACAAAGGTCCGCTAAGCGATGCGCCGGCAGAGCTCATGCCCTGGTTTGAGCACCCGCAGCGACGTGCTGGCATTCCCCGGATTGTGTTCGGGCACTGGTCTGCACTGGGCTTATTACAAACGGATTTACTGCTGGGCCTGGACACAGGCTGCGTTTGGGGAGGCTCTCTAACAGCACTGCGTATCGATATTCCAGATGCTCAAGCGGTCAAACTCCCCAGCCTGCAGCTTAAGAAGCTTTAAATCATGAAGCTCTGAAATGCTGCTCTTGGCTAAATAGCAACCGGCGCCTTAATGTGCGGATGACACTCATAGCCTTCAATCTCAAAGTCATCAAAAGCATAGTCTGAAATAGAGTCAGGCTTACGCAAAATATTAAGCTTAGGCAAAGGCAAGGGGTCACGCGACAGCTGCAGCTCAGTTTGCTCCAGATGATTCAGATACAAATGGCAGTCGCCACCCGTCCAGATAAAATCACCCACTTCTAAGCCGACCTGCTGAGCGACCATATGAGTTAACAGCGCATACGACGCGATATTGAATGGCACACCGAGAAAAATATCCGCGCTACGCTGATACAGCTGACAGGATAACTTGCCGTCAGCAACATAAAACTGAAAGAAGGCGTGACATGGCATCAATGCCATCTGATCCAGCTCAGCAACGTTCCAGGCGCTCACAATAATGCGTCGGGAATCGGGAGTGTTCCGCAGCAACTCCAGGCTTTGCTCTAACTGATCAATACTGCCTCCATCCGGAGTGGGCCAAGAGCGCCACTGTTTACCGTAAACCGGTCCGAGATCCCCATTGGCGTCTGCCCACTCATCCCAGATGCGAACGCCATTTTCTTTGAGATAGCCAATATTGGTATCGCCGTTCAGGAACCACAACAGCTCATGAATGATCGAGCGGGTGTGCAGCTTTTTGGTGGTTACCATCGGGAAACCCTGCTGCAAATTGAAGCGCAGCTGATGACCAAAAACACTCAATGTGCCGGTGCCGGTTCGATCGTCTTTCCGGGTGCCGTTAGCCAACACGTGTCGCATTAAATCCAGATATTGCTGCACGTTCTACCTCTTCCCTTGGTTTGACTTAACTTGGTTTTTCTTGCGTGCCAACTTGCCTGAAACCTGCGCGACAGCGGATGGTTCATTGCGTTGATACGCCAGCACAATAAACAGTGCACCAAAAATTATCATCGGAACACTAAGCACTTGCCCCATGGTTAACCAGTCAAAAGCCAGATAACCAAGATGTGCGTCGGGGACGCGAACAAACTCTACCGCAAACCGGAAAATGCCATAGCAGAATAGGAACATACCCGAGACAGCCATAACCGGAGGCCGGGTGCCTGAGTAGAACCACAAAATAGCGAACAGCACTGGGCCTTCTAAGCAGGCCTCGTAAAGATTGGATGCATGCACAGGCACGCCATTAACGATTACGGCCAAGGCAAAATCGGTGGGTTGCCCCCAAAGTTCGCCATTAATAAAGTTGCCGACGCGACCGGCGCCAAGACCAATGGTGACAAACGGTGCCACAAAGTCAGCCACCCGGAATAGCGAAGCACCCACCTTACGGGAGATTAGCCACATGGCCACAATCACGCCAATAAGCCCGCCATGGAAAGACATGCCGCCCTCCCAAATACGCAACACGCTCAGCGGGTCGCTAACAACATTTGCCCAGCCGTAGAAAAACATGTAACCGATGCGACCACCAACAATGACCCCCATCGCTACATAGAACAGCAGGTCATCAATCTGTATAACGGTAAACGGTTGTCCCCACTCGCGGGCACGTTTGCGGGCCAATGCCCAGCCCCCGAGGAACCCGGTGAGATACATCAGGCCGTACCAGCGAATAGCCAGCGGTCCGATTTGTAGGGCAATAGGGTCGATGTCGCTGTAAATAATCACCGTCGGATTCTACAACAACCACGCAGGCGATTGCTGCCCGTCTAATTATCTTACGGGTTATAGTTACGCCTTCCAAAGCCGGTATGAACATCCGGATCAAGCCATAACGCCCGAACTGCCATCATGAATCACCTCGCCAAAGAAGCCAGCCCCTATCTGCTGCAACATAAAGACAATCCGGTAGATTGGCATCCATGGGGCCAAGCAGCCCTAGAGCTGGCTGCCAAGGAAAACAAACCAATACTCCTGTCTATCGGTTACTCAGCCTGTCACTGGTGTCATGTAATGGCTCACGAGTCATTTGAAGACCCGGCTACCGCGGAAGTAATGAACCGCCTCTTCATTAATATTAAACTCGATCGTGAAGAACGCCCGGACCTCGATAAAATCTATCAAACTGCGCATCAACTGCTCACCCAACGCGGCGGCGGCTGGCCGCTCACAGTGATTATGACTCCGGGTGAAAATCTGCCCTTCTTTGCCGGCACCTACTTCCCCAAAGAGGCCCAGCATGGCATGCCGGCATTCACCGACCTGCTCATGAAATTAGCGCAGCACTACGAAACGCATCAGGGTGAACTTAGGCAACAAGGCGGTGCATTGGTTAATGCGCTAGAGAGCATCCAGCCACAAGCCCCGGAGACTGGCACAGCGTTGAGCAACGCACCAATAAATGGCATTCGTGAGCAACTGGCAGCTAACTTCGACAAAGATTGGGGTGGTTTCGGTACCGCACCTAAATTTCCGCACCCTGCCAACCTGGAGCGCCTACTCAGACACTGGCGTGCGAGCGCCCATAGCAGCGAACCCGACGTCGATGCACTCTTTATGACTGCACTGACGCTCAGCCGCATGCAAAATGGCGGGGTGTTTGATCAGGTGGGCGGTGGCTTCTATCGCTACAGCGTCGATCAACAATGGCAAATTCCTCACTTTGAAAAGATGCTCTATGACAACGGCCCGCTATTGGCGCTTACAGCCCAGCTTTGGCAAGCCAGTGGTGATGACGCCTTCCGTCGTGTTGCCGGAGCAACTGCTGATTGGGTGTTAAGAGATATGCGCGCACCCGAAGGCGGCTTCTATGCGACCCTCGATGCCGATTCCGATGGCGGTGAAGGGCGTTTCTATTTGTGGACTCCAGATGAACTTGCCTCTCTGCTCGACCCTTACGAGTACACCGCTGTTGAGCATCTCTATGGATTACGCGAACCGGCAAATTTTGAAGATCGCTGGCATCTGACCAACCGTTTATCGCTGGATGAACTCATGGAGCATGCGGGCTTCACTAAATCGAAATTACAAAGCCTGCTCGATAGCGCTCAGCAAAAAATGCTCCAGGCTCGTGATCAGCGCGAGCGCCCAGGGCGTGATCAGAAAATCCTCACTTCGTGGAACGCTCTCATGATACGAGGGCTGGCAATTGCCAGTGGCGCCTTAGATAGTCCCAAACTTGCCGCGGCTGCCGCCAACACCGTCGACTTCATCCGCCAGCACCTGATTGTGAACAACCAATTGCATGCCTGTCACATAAATGGGAAAGTCAGCTTTAATGCTTATCTGGATGACTACGCGTTTCTGCTGGATGCGCTACTCGAACTGTTGCAGCACCGCTGGGATGACGAGCATTTAAAACTTGCCATCTGGCTCGCCAATGAATTGCTGGAACGATTTGAAGACACTGAAAATGGCGGGCTTTTCTATACTGCGAACGATCATGAAAAACTGCTATACCGACCCAAGTCGTTCAGTGATGACTCAATGCCATCGGGCAATGGTGTTGCCGCACTCGCGTTAAACCGTCTTGGTCACCTGTTAGTAGAGCCACAGTATCTGCACGCCGCAGAAAGAATACTGCTGGCCGGCTGGGCATCCATGCAGGAGTTCCCGCACGGCCATGCGACGTTGATTACCGCACTGGATGAGCACCTTAATCCTGCTGAAGTCATTGTTATTCGTGGTGATGAAGCAGAAGACTGGTGCCATTCCATTCAGCAGGTTTACAGCCCGAGCAGACTCTGCTTTGCGATTCCTGCCAACGCATCACTGCCCGAATCACTGTCCGCAAAAGCAGCTCATGAGCAAACCGTGGCTTACATTTGCCGGGGGTCTCAATGCAGCGACCCGGTAAATTCACTGCAAGAACTCGCTGCAGCAATCTCCGGCAACTGATTCGAAGCAATCGCCATGACTAAACCCCAAAACAACAGCACGGACCCGCGGGAATATTTCACCGACGAACGCTGCCATATTCTAGAACTGCACAACACTGCTGATGACCCGGGAGTCTCGCTGGCACGCGCCAGAGTGGAACCGGGAGTCACAACGGCGTGGCATACAGTAGAAGCAACAATCGAGCGTTACATTATTGTCAGCGGTACCGGCATCGCTGAAGTCGGCGATGCGCCAGCGCTTAGTTTAATTGCCGGCGACCACCTGCTGATTCCTGCCGGCAAAAAACAACGGATACACAACCCTGGCAGCGTAGACCTTATCTTTCACTGTATCTGCACGCCTCGTTTTGAACGCAGAAACTATCGGTCAATCGAAGACTGAGTGACCTTAACTCGACGTTGGTTACGCGGCACTACCAGGGCAGTATCTTGCCGTTAAAGTTGATGGGCTTACCGCGGTCTTTCAAGGTAAGCGCCTCAATATTTTTGGCGACAGCTGCGGCACTCTCTGTGGGAGTCAACGATGGCCCGTCATAACCGGAGTCCGCAAGCAGCTGTGTGCCAACCCTACCGGGCGCAAGCAACGCGACAATGATCCCCTGCGAACGCAACTCGGCGCGAATGCCCCGCATCGACATATTCATACCGGCCTTGCTGATACGGTAATAGGCCATCGCCTTCATGCCACCGACCAGCGTAAGCGAGCCCAGGCCGCTGGATATAGTCACAACCTTCTTTTGCTCGCCTTCCAGCAAGCTGGGCAAAAATGCTTCTGTCATCATCATCGGGCCAAAAACGTTCACTGCCATTACCTCATCGAAAAGCGTTTTATCGTAAAAACCAAAACTCTGCTTCTCCAAATCACCCAGCATTGCGGCATTGTTAATCAATACATCAATTGGCACATCTGCATACGCTGCTCCCAGAGTCTCAATGCGCTCCAGGTCGACAAGATCCAGTGCCTCAATCACCACCTGCGAATTAGTGGATGCAAGCGTTTGCAACTCTGTTGCGCCGGCAGGATCGCGTGCGGTGGCGATCACATTCCAGCCAGCTCCGGCGTAATATTGCGCAAATGCCAGACCGATACCGCGGTTGGAGCCCGTAATTAGCACCGTTGGCCGCTCAGCCACAAAGCCGGCGGTTGCCGGCTCCGGACGGGTTACAGCATGCTGGCACGCTGCCAGAAACACGACACAGAATAGGGCCAAAGCCCTAACTAGATACATTCTAAAACTCATAAATGCTCCGCTTATCACTCAGAATCCCATTAGTTTAGCCACTATTGAGCGGTATATTCGCCAGGCTTCCAATGACTGCCACGGTGCGGTAAGCGCCTGATGGGTGGGTGCCCGACTACCAAGCCGATACATCATTGCCACTGCAGTCTGGCCAATTCAAAACTGTTTGTCGCTGTCCACCTTGCGCGCAACGCCAGATGTGGTTAAATCAGGACACTTACGGGGTCAACCGACTTTGTTATTATCCGTTTGTAAATTAACAACAACATAAGCGAGTGAGACTTAAATATGAAATCTATTCGAATTCTTGGTGCAGCACTGCTGGCAATTGCCAGTATCAACGTAGCAATGGCCGGCGCGCATACCGGTGGCCCAGAAATTACTGGCGAAGGCGCATGTACCTTTGTACAAGAAAACATGTTTGCCGGTCCTTTCGATGTTTGTCAGGAACCTGTAGGCGCTGAATCTTGTGCCGGTTTGGGCGACGCCGACGACAATGCTAATGCGGTACACAGCGATGGCGCATGCGCTACTGACAAACTGGTTGGAACATGCGACGTAGGCACAGGCAAAGTCCACTACTTAAGTGGCGATGCTGACGGTCTGGAAATTGGTTGTGGCTTCCAGGGCGGCGACTGGATTCCTGCTAGCTAAGCAGTAACCAGCACGTAATGAAAAAGGGGTGAGCAGAAATGCTCACCCCTTTTTTTGTCTGCTCTGCATGTCTGCTTAGGCGGCAACCTTTAAGACAAAACAGCCTTAAGGATGAAGAAGAATATAATCGATAAACACGCGCCGGCTGGAACGGTAATAACCCAAGAAAGGAAAATCCGGCCGACCACACCCAGATTAATCGCGCTGATACCGCGCGCCATACCCACGCCCAGAACAGCACCAACCAAAACATGAGTGGTCGATACCGGCATGCAGGTACCTGAGGCAACCACAATCGTAAATGCTGCGGCCAGTTCAGCAGAAAAGCCACGGCTCGGCGTGAGCGCTGTAATGTGACTACCAACAGTGGCAATAACCCTACGACCATAGGTTGCCAGACCAGTCACAATGCCAATGCCGCCCAACATCAGAATCCAGATCGGCAGGGGCGCCTCCTGCAATACCTGCCCACTCTGCGCCACGCTAACAATAGCAGCGACGGGACCAATGGCATTGGCAACATCATTGGAACCATGGGCAAATGCCATTGCGCTTGCCGTAATCACCATCAATACCGCAAACACCTTTTCCACAGTTGCATAGTGGAACTTCTTCTCGGCTTTTTTATCAATGGTAATACGCTGAATAAAGAACCGGCCAATGCCGGCAATAATGACGCCAAAAACCGCAGCGCCCAAGTAAGCCTGAAACGTGGTGAGATCGAATCCAACATGCTTCAGTCCCTTAAACAAAGTCACCAGACAGATCAGGAAGACCGTAAAGAATATATAGATCGGCGCGTACTTCTGAGCGCGGGCAAACGGGTCTTTCTGCTCCAGAATAAGCTTCTGAATTGAAGTGAAAATAAGAAACGCAAAGATGCCAGCAGTGACTGGGGAGATTATCCAGCTAGCAACAATCGCTCCCACCTTGCTCCACTTCACTGCATCAGCGCCCAGTCCGACGGCGGCGAAACCAACAATGGCACCAACAATAGAATGCGTTGTCGATACCGGCCAACCCTTGCGGGACGCAATAAATAACCAGGTACCTGCGGCAAGCAATGCCGCCAACATGCCATAAACCAAAAGTTCGGGTTCATTGATAAAAGCGTTCGAGTCCACCATGCCTTTGCGGATAGTCGAGGTCACCTCACCACCAGCCAGAACGGCACCGGCAAACTCGAAAATTGCGGCGATAATGATGGCCTGCTTAATAGTGAGCGCTTTCGCACCAATCGACGTAGCCATTGCGTTGGCTACGTCATTAGCACCAATGCCCCAAGCCATAAAGAGCCCGAAGACACCCGCCAATATTAAATAAATTGTTGCATCTTCCATGAAGGTTTCTCAGTGGCTCATCAGGAGTTCAAGGCGTCGGCCGATACGTTCTGCCATATCACCAATGTCGCCAATCGATTCGATCACCTTATAAAGGAACATCACATCAATCGGGGAGAGGTCTTTCTCGATACCGAATAGGATTTGCCGCAACTTCGCCTGAAGGACATCAGTTTCATTTTCGATTTGATCAAGCTCACCAATAAGCCGCCTAACCAAATCGACCTCAGTACCACGAAAGCCCGTTTCATATAATTCATCAAGCTCACGGATTGTTTTTCGCGCGCCTTTAGCGGCGTCAACATTGCGTGAAACGAACGCGAGGAACTGCTCCTGAAGCACGTCGGGAATAGCCAGCTGTCGGCCGATCACTAAACCCGAAACATCACGCGCAAGGTTCGGGATTTTATCCTGAACCAATACTAGGTCGAGCAGATCAGCGCGGGCTACGGGCATAAACAGCGCCTGAGAAAGCTGCATGCGAATCTGTTTCTTCGCCTCGTCAGCCTCATTCTCCAACCTAACGATCTTCTCCCGGGACTCCCGCACCTTCTCCCAGTCGTCACTGTTCACATACTCAAAGAATCTCACCAACTCCTTGGCGGCCTTGTAGCAGATCTCCATGTGATCCTGAATCGGCGCTACAGGCGAAGCACCGAAGATCTTGGATATATAGCTTCCCACTTTTTTCTCCCGTCATCGTTCGTATCGATGCGTACTATATTCTCCCATGCCATAAACAGCTAATAAAGTATTATCGAAGGCAAAGTCTGCCCTAATAGAGTACCTGACCAATTCCACAAATCATTACAGTGTGATACGTTGATTGCTCCATAGAAGTTACAGGCTTTAATGTGGCATCGGCACACTTGGCATTATGACAACACCCGCGACTCTCACTATTGACAGGTCAACTGCCGGCCAGGCGATGCTGGTGTTTTCCGGCGACTGGGTGATTAACGCTAAGCGCCCCGCGATTGAGGAGCTGTCTCTTATACACATCTGACGCTGCCGACG
>OJHF01000388.1_pt1 | contig 10969 bp, 8 predicted proteins | sample 1594891 | NCBI WGS metagenome assembly OJHF01 (sample SAMN05416737, study PRJEB24817) | seawater metagenome | isolation source: Sea water | place: Canada:Atlantic | collected 2013-07 | reverse complement strand
TCTACACAGAGTAGATCGTCGGCAGCGTCAGATGTGTATAAGAGACAGCGGTTGATTATGCATTCGGTCATACGTCCACCGTCTGCGAGATCGAGCGATGCAAGCCCCTGGCCACGCAATAGCTTAAAGCGCTGACCGTCGAGCGCGATCTCAAACGCGCAGCGCGGGTTGGCCGCCAGATTGCGGCGCAACAACGTGCGGTGTTGCGTGATACACCAAAAAATACCGTCTTCGTAGATAGCCCACAGTGTAGAAATCAGCGGGAAGCCATTTGGAGACTGTGATGCTAGCCGCACAGGGCTGGCAAGGTTGCTCAGTAACGTCGTGATTTCACTTTCAGCAAGAGAGCGAACCCGACGGATATTGGAATTACTGTTAGTCATACCCCAGCTTAACAAATATGCCCAGCATAAAGGAGGGTCGGCGAGCACATTGTCTGCCTGATCAACATTGGGTATCAGGGGCAGTGATCGGTGTTGCCATGGATACCATCATTATTCAGATCGCAAGCATCACCGAAGGCATCTTTGTTGTTGTGTGTCTTCACCCTCGCATTCTAGCCATTTTGCGCCGCTACGTTGTCTGTACCAGCTTGAGCTCAGCCTGATGTATAATACTCGCGCTGGGCAGCAACCGCGCAACCCGGCAATTCGTAACAGGGGCTTCGGATGAAATATTTTCCCATCGCAGTTTTGTTGTTTTGCTTTACGCCGACTGGGTATTCGGACGACTCCGATGTGCTGCCGATAGTCTATGCAGACCTCATTATTAGCGGTGGTCCCATCATCAGTATGGATCCAGCGCTGCCAGAGGTGGAAGCGGTAGCAGTAGCGAATGGTAGGATACTCGCCACAGGGCGGCGGCAGCAGATCGAGGCCCTGCGAGGTAGTTCAACCCGGGACCTAGACCTAGACGGCAATACCCTAGCGCCAGGTTTTATTGATGGCCACAGCCATTTTTCTATGGCGGTGAGTGCTGCCACTTGGGCCAATCTCTCGGGCGCGCCGGTGGGCGCTGTTTCGAATATCGCTGATGTCGTTGCCGAACTGCAAGCTCAGGCCAAGCGCAATGCCACGGGGCCCGGTGAGTGGCTGGTTGGTTACGGCTACGATGCAGACACTCTCACGGATGGCCGTGGGATGACCCGGGACGACCTCGATGTGGCATTCCCAGACATTCCCGTCATCGCGATTCACGTGTCTTTCCATGGCGCGGTGCTGAACAGCCGAGCGCTTGCCGCCATTGGTTATGACGAAACGACTCCGACGCCCGAAGGAGGTATTATCGTGCGCAGAGAGGGAACTAACGAGCCATTGGGCCTAGTGATGGAAACCGCTTGGTTCCCCGCCGCGCATTTGCTGCCCAAGCCTGAGGGAGAGGCACGCTTAGAAAACCTACGACTGGCCCAGGCCTTGTATGCCAAGAGTGGGGTCACCACAGCCCAGGATGGTGCCACCAGCCCGGAAGATTTTGCCTTTTACAAGGAGGCAGCGTCGCGTGGAGAACTCTACCTTGACCTCGTTGCACTGGGAAGCTTTGACCGTATCCCGAGTTTTGTTGCCGAAAAAGCACAGTATCAGCATTACAACGGTCGCTTAAAACTGGGTGGCATCAAGATACTCGCGGATGGCTCGCCGCAGGGCAAGACTGCCTATTTCACTCAGCCCTATCTGACCGGGGGACCGGGAGGCGAGAAAAACTGGCGTGGGGAACCCATTATGCAACAGGCCGAAATGGATAGCCTGGTGCAGACCGTATACAGTGCCGGTATGCGAGCCTTCATCCACGCAAATGCAGATGCGGCAGTCGATATGGCGCTAAGCGCGCATGCGAAGCACGTGAAACTGGCAGGCCCGGATCCGCGCACCGTGATCATTCACTCACAGTTTATTCGCCCAGATCAGTTACAGGCCTATGCCCGTTATGGCATGGTCCCTTCGTTTTTCAGTAATCATGCCTTCTTCTGGGGCGATGTGCATGTGGAGAACCTGGGCGAAGAACGCGCATATTACCTCAGCCCAATGAAATCGGCGGCGGACCTGGATATTCATTTCACCAATCATAATGATTACATTGTGACACCCATGGATCAGCTCTTCACTGTCTGGTCAGCGGTTAACCGGATATCGCGCACCGGCAGGATCATTGGCGCAGATCAACGCATCAGCGCTGAGCAGGCCCTTAAAGCCATTACCCTAGACGGTGCCTGGCAGTACGGTGAAGAGGACAGCAAGGGCTCCATTTCAGCTGGGAAATGGGCGGACATGGTGGTGCTCAGCGGCAACCCACTCACGGTGGACTCGATGGCGATCAAAGATATTCGGGTGCTTGCCACCTGTAAGGACGGGCGACAGATTGATGCTGCGGATGAAATCTCAGAATAACTATTTAGCTTATATACGCATTACTAGAAACTCGATTTACCCGAAAAGGCCTGTGGATTAACCGGTAGTGAACCCCGCTGTACCCTTTATTTTTTATACAAATATAACGATATTAGAGCGCTTGTGGACTATTTCGTCAGGCGAGTAGACTTCTCCTCAGCTCGTCCGGCTATGGGCAAAAATTACCCTCGACAACCCGTTGATACTTCTTATACTTAGAAGATTGCGGTTCGTATAGATAAGAAAAAAGAAACTGAATCACGTGCTGGAGATGTGTCTCATGAGGAAAGGTCATCACCGATGTTGGCTGAATTGACAACATCTCTACCAAAACATATTTTTAGCTGCCATTGCGAACTTTCCTCGCGCTTCTTGCGCAATACCGACTCCACGTCACAATGACCCACCATCACGTTACCAATGACGTCCGCAACGAGGCCCAAGCCGCTCGCAGCGGGATACGTCCCTGGCTTTTTTTCCTGGTAGCGGCGCTTTTCTACTTTTACGAGTTTTTTGCGCGGGTTGCCCCTGGCGTCCTTAAGAAAGACATCCTCGAAGCCACTGGCGCGACCGAAGGCGCATTCGGTCTGTCTATGAGCATGTATTTTCTCGCCTATGCCCCAGCACAACTTGTTGTTGGGCGGCTCTTGGACCGTTTTGGAACGCGATTCGTCGTCGCCCCTGCAGCGATTTTCGTTGCGCTGGGATGTCTCATTCTCGCCTCTTCCGACAGCATCGTAGCCATGGGTATCGGGCGCTTCCTGCAGGGATTGGGCAGCGCAGTCGCGTACTTGGGTGTAATCTATCTGGCGATGATTTGGTTCCCTCCGCAGCGCCACGGAATCATTCCGGGCTTAACCGTCGCCATGGGCACTCTAGGCGCCTCAACGGCACAATACCCTCTCAGTGTCATGGCTGATTCCTTTGGCTGGCGTGCGCCAGTATTAACCTGCGCTATCGCAGGTTTCGGGATCGCAATCATGCTGTGGTTTTTGTTGCCGCGCCGACCTTCATGGTTTATTGAACTGATGAGAGAAGACGGCTATAACCCGGATTTGCCTGTACCGATTCTCACCACTATCATGAACGTTGCCAAGGACCGCCAACTCTGGCTGATTGCCCTATCGTCAGCAGGACTGTATCTCCCCATCTCTGTCATCGGCGATCTCTGGGGCGATGCGTTCTTACAGATCGAATCTGGACTCTCAATCAAAGGAGCAAGCCTTGCTACGACATGTGTCTTCATCGGATTCGCTGTTGGTGGCGTAGGCTTCGGATACCTTGCCGACCGCCTTGGACGCAGAAAGATTCTCTACTTGGGTTGCGCCATTGCCTCGACAATTATTGCTTCATTGATCATGTTCGCAAGCATCCAACCCACATGGCTCACCGTCGTACTGCTGGGCATGCTCGGCTTCACCACCGGAGGCCAAGCACTATCCTTCGTGATGACGGCTGATAATGCTGCCCGACACAACCGCGGCATGAAACTGGCGTTTGTCAATTTTGTAGTGATGCTTTTGCCCGTTGTGGCACAACCCAGCGTTGGCTTCCTTGCCGACATCGGCGTCGCCAGAACTGGGTTGCCTTCTGCCGTGCAAGAACTCAGAGGTTATGGGCTTGTCGTAGCCCTGATGATTGTCGGTACGGTGATTACATTCTTCGTCCGGGAAACCACACCCCGCGAAGACAAGGCCCCTATTGCACATTGAGCGATCATAGCCTCTGTAACAGCTATATAAGCGCCTTTCTAGCTCAAAAAATATTGTGATGCATTTTTGATGCGGCCATACAATCTGACCGAAAAAAAGACGCTCACGGCACACCAGTAAACACAGGACCAGTGGGATTAAGGTTCAATCGTAGGGTTTTCCCTATTTCGCTGTCAAAGGTTTAGCTGTATCGTCAAGCCCGTGAACAACAGTCGCAATGTTCATGCAACCGCCCCCCTCACGCTTATTGCAGGCGACTCATGATGAGAGACAGCTGAGAACTTTTTACCGGTGGGGGTAGCGAACCTGCAAGGACGAGCAATCAAAAGCGCCGAAAATCTTGTTAAACTTGCTGATGGTGCCCTACTTCATGGCAAAAATAATGGGCGAAACACGACATCCAATGCCCTTTTTAATGCTCGATCGGGGCTAGCTACATTCAAAGTTGGGGCCCCTTCAGCCCCTTGTTAAGAACCACTAAAGTGGTTTAGCGACTGCGACTAATACCATTAACACCGCGGTGTTAAAAACCGCCGGAAAAGGCACTAAAAATCCAGCCGCACTCCGACACCATACATTTGGGAATCCACCTTATTATCAAACTTCAGATATTCGGCATAAATGTCTACCGTGTCCAGAATATCAAAGGAAAACCCAAGGCCGCCAAAGGCGTTCTCTCCATCAAAATCATCCTTAATACCCGCTTCCTTTACCTCAACATCCCCCGACGCGATACCGGCCTTGGCATAAATTTCGAATAAGGGCCCAATGGGTAGATAAGCGACGCCTGCTAGCGTAAATGCAGAGGCATCAACATCAACGTCATTGCTGTCATAGCTACCGAGGTCGTAGTAACCAAGCTCGGCGGACAACATCAGAAAGTTGGTGTCGATGAACTGATAGCCGACGAATGCAGCTGGCGTATAAGTATGATCGTCGAAATCATCTATGCTCACATCTGTCTTATACGCACCCGCTCCGATATAGAACCCATCCGCATTCACACCGGATGCCCATAACCCGACAATCACTAGTAATAGTATATTCCATCCTGATTGCATTTTTTCAGTCATGCCTTTCTCCAAGTCGTTCTATTCATATTCTAGGTCTCAACGAGACACGAGCTTTCGCCGATCAGCCTATTATGTCAGGATTATTGCGCTGGGTACTTGCGCGAAAAGCCGCCTTATTACCCTGATACTAAACTTGCATCACTGATATTGTAGACGGAAAGAGTCATCGCTTACCCTTGCGCCATCTGTATGGGTTGATCGGATCCGGATCAGCCCACAAGCCCCGTTTGCGTTTCCTGGCTTCATCCTCGCTCGACTCATATCGGCCGCGATCCTCCGGGGACTGCTCCGACGCATAGTACCGATACCACCATGCCATCCCGGCTAATAGCTGTGCATGATTAGCATCAAGCGTTTTACCACAGGAGGCACAGTCGCTGGGTTGCACCCAGACTTTCCCTAAGACCCTGCCATAGCGATCGCTATGGTCCGACGCTACAAAGACCTGCTTTCCTGCCACTATAGAAGCCAAATGCTCTCTGGAGGCATCGCCATAGGGTTGATCCCACTCCGGTGCATCTATGCCCGTCAGCCGCACCTTGTAGTGTGTGCTCGTACTATCAAGAACTTTGATCGTGTCTCCATCAGTGACTGAGACGACTTTGCCGGTGATGTCACCAAGAGCAACCAGGGGGGTAACAAATAGGACTAATATCAATCTGCGCATAGATCGTTATTAGCAGAGGTCGCTTTGCGCATACTGGTAATAATTGGCGATTGCCAACCCTGCCGCTACACTGGTGAAGGGGTCGTGTTCAACCACTTTACCTCTAAACTGATTGTCGAGAATTTCTTTTACTGCTGGAATGAGTGAAGACCCTCCCGTGCGAAGAACCAGATCTATATCATCAGGCCGGCAATTAGCCTTTCTGAGAACTTCTGTGATCCCCTGCTCAAACTCAAATAGCAAATCAGAAATCATCGTTTCAAATTCCCAGCGTTCAACGACAACCTGAATATCGATCTCCGGAATATCCAACAGGGCCGACTCCTCAACCGAGAGCTGCGCTTTAAATTCCTTTATGGCTTCAAACACTTGATAGCTGTAGTTTTGTTGAATGAGATCGTAGAGGCGTCTGAATTTTTCAGCACCCGGATCGGACTCAGACATACGCTGCATCACAGCGGTGGTATATTTATTTTGATTGAGCATATAGCTAATCGGCCAATTGATTAGCATCTCTTCAAATTCTCCAAAGGGGAACAAAGTATCCACTTCCGCGCCATCTATCATTCGACTCCAGCGCTCGCCTCGTCCCAATAGCGGGAAAACCAGCTCTCTAAAAATCGTTTGGTCGATTCTGTCGCCACCCAAAGCAATTCCATGGGTAGCCTGTACTTCAAAGGTCGAGCTATCGCGTCGCAACACGCTAAAGTCTAAGGTACCACCGCCAAAATCAACGGTTAGCACCAATTCATCGTCGCTCTGCGGATAATTGTGCAGAAAGCTAATGGTTGCCGCTGTGGGCTCAGGGCAGAAAGACTGTTCAGATATACCCGCGTGACCATACGCTTCGCCCAGGCGCTCTAAAGCAAGGCTATTACGCCCGCTTTCTATGCCCTCAAAATTAACTGGGTGGCCCAAGCAGGCATACTTAACCTTATCGCCAACAGTATTCTCGATGGACTTTCGAATCCCCACTAAAATTGGAACCACCAGCGCGACCAGCCTAAAGGTCTTCTCAAAGACGGCTGTTCGGTCCGTTGTTGTATTACCCAAAAGCCTTTTGGTACCGCGAAACAGTCTTCCAGGCAATGTGGAATCATCGAATGCCTGACCATAGACATTAGCAGTATCTCCCTCCCCCGCACCTCCCATCGCACTCTCACCACCGCCGGTTCCTGAGCGAGCTTCGCCAAGGATTTCGAGGCTGAGTTCTACCTTGCGGCCCCTGTTGCCGCTGATGTAATCCTCTATAGCAAGTTGGCCGATAGAACTTTGAAAAGTCCTGTCGATATAGTTAGCCGATGGCATGACACTGTCTGGTGCGGCTAATTTTATTAGCGTTATGTTCTCGCCATCAAAGACAGCGGCGGCACTATTACTGGTACCGAAATCTATTCCAATACCTAATCTTGAAGATTGCTGAGTCGTAAATCGCATCAAAAGTTCACAGGAAAGTAAAAGGGATCATAAATTTAGTGTAATTATAGGGCTTTTTAGCGCTAGGTCTTCTATTTACTACTGCCAACACTCAATTATTTTTTCGGCTAGTGACTTCCCCCGGATCTCAGCAACGAACTTGCCGGCGGAGCGCGCTCAATTTACTATCGTGCTATGAATGAAAGCAGTGACAACCCACCCCGAAAAATCATCCACGTGGATATGGATGCATTCTTTGCCAGCGTGGAGCAAAGAGACAACCCTGAGTTGCGCGGTCAGCCTGTCGCGGTGGGCGGGTCGGCACAACGCGGGGTCGTTGCCGCAGCAAGCTATGAGGCACGCCGATTCGGTGTGCGCTCGGCAATGCCCTCAGTGACTGCGGCACGGCGATGTCCCTCTCTGATTTTTGTATCGCCACGTTTTGAGGTCTATCGTGCAGTCTCACAACAAATCAGAGAGATATTCAGTCGTTATAGTGACCTTCTAGAGCCGCTCTCGCTGGATGAAGCCTACCTCGATGTCACTGAGGACAAACCTCAGATGGGTAGTGCAATCCGCATAGCGGAACTAATAAGGTCCGCCATTCGTGAAGAGACAGGCCTGACCGCTAGTGCCGGAGTGAGCTATAACAAATTTCTAGCCAAGATTGCCTCGGACCAGAATAAGCCCGATGGGATTTTTGTAGTGCGGCCTCACGAGGGTGCAGAGTTTGTCGCGTCTCTACCAGTGCGTCGCTTCTATGGTGTAGGACCGAAAACTGCCGAGCGTATGGGGCGCCTGGGGATTCGTGAGGGAGCTGACCTGTGTGATAAGAATATGGATTTTATGATCGAGCACTTCGGAAAGTCAGCAGATTACCTATACCACGCTGCTCGAGGAATAGACCAAAGACTGGTTCGATCTGACCGCATCCGCAAATCTGTGGGTCGTGAAAGAACCTTCAGTGAAGACCTTTCCACAGACACGGCATTGAGTGAGGCGCTTGAAGATGTCATCGACAGTGTATGGCATAGGATTGAGAATAATAGTGTTACGGGACGCACGGTCACCCTCAAAGTAAAGTACGCAGATTTTCAGCAGATAACGCGCAGCAAGTCTTGTGAGCAATGTCTTACGAATAAGCGCCAGTTTGGCGCTGCTGCCCGAGCATTACTCGCACAGCTTTTACCCGTGCCGCTTGGCGTACGATTGATAGGTCTGACACTATCCAACCTCTCGCCAGTCGAGTCACCGCACGCACGCAATCTAATCAACCACAGGGCCAATTCACAACGAAAATTCGACTTCTGACGGTCTAAATTTGAACGGTGACTTATGTCGCTGCCTCCCACAGACGTCCACAGATGCCCCACCAGCACCCTTAGTACAGCCCGCTGACAGCGAGCCTGACTGCACAAATGCCTTATTGCTGGGCAAGCAAGGACTTTGCCTATGCTTTTGCCACAATGGTAGTATGGCATTACCCCTTTTCTCCGAGAGTCATCATGTCATTTGCACCATCATCGAATCTTGATGGCAAACTTCTCCTTGGATCGACTCTGTTACTGATGCTCTTATTCTCATGGATGGCTGGCATCAAAAATGTGGTCGTTGAGTGGGTGAGCCCCGCAAGTGAAGAAGTTTTTATCGTACCCAACATACTGATGATCGTAGTGGACGATCTCGGGTACAACGACACCAATGCAATCAACCCAGACGGCATTGTAACGCCGCACATTACTGAGTTAGCGCAAAACGGCGTAACCTTTCGGCGTCACTACGCCGATTCAACCTGCACACCCAGTCGCGTAGCATTATTGACTGGCCGTTATCCAGAGCGCTCGGGCTTTCGTCCAACAGGCATTGAAATTCCAGCTGAGTACAGCACCATCGCGGAACAACTGCAAAGTGTCGGGTATATGACCTATATGACTGGCAAGTGGCACGCCGGCGAGGGCCGAGTTGAAGCGTGGCCGCAGCACAAAGGCTTTAACGAATGGTTCGGATTTTTAAATCAATGGGAACTCTCCGGAGAAGTCACCGATGCCAATAAAGGCGGCACCAAGAGGCCGACTTATCGCAACCCCATGCTCAGAGTGAATGGCGGCGTACTCGAACAACATGAAGGCCACCTGACAGACATACTCACCCAACACACCGTAGAAAAAATCAAACACTTACAGGCGCAAAAGCAACCCTGGTTCATATACCACGCATTTCTTGCACCACATCACCCCATCCAGCCAGACGAGCGTTATAAGGCGCGCTTTCCCAATACGCCGGCCGGAGAATATACGGCACTGGTCACACAGCTCGACGACGCCATTGGACAGATACTCACCACGGTCGACCGTAAGAATACGCTGGTCGTTTTTATCAGCGACAACGGCGGTACCAACAAGCAGCTGGATAACAACTATCCATTCTTTGGAAAAAAAGCCGACATGTTCGAGGGTGCCTACCGCACCCCACTTATCATCAATTGGCCGGGCGCTATACCAGCCGGGAAGATCATTGATGACACGGTAATGAATGTTGATGTATACCCTACCCTGCTCGCCTCTGCACGCAGTCCTATCCCAGAAAATCTAGATGGCAACAATTTGTGGCCGGTGATAAGCGGTGACGCCAGATCGCAACGCACAGGCCGCAGCTGGGAAGTCTTCAGCTCAAACGTGGAGGCCTTGCGCTTCAGCTTCTTATCGGCGTCCGACCAGTGGCGACTTTCCAGTACGCAAGGCTTAGAGCCCAGTTTGTTCAACCTGTCAGCCGAACCAGCCGGAAAAACGAATGTAGCGGAGCAGCATCCCGATAAAGTACGCGAACTAACCAGAGATTTTTGGCAGGCATTCTGGATGAAGAGCCTACTGCCGGTGGCGGAAGAAGAAGTGCCTGCGAATAGTCAGCACCGCTACACTGGATTTGATGCCATGCGCACACCCTTGCACTACGGGCTCGCTATCGGGCTGGAAATTGGTCCGCTACCGCAGGATATCAGGCAGCTCGCTGACGACAGGGTCATTGTACTTGCAGGGCAAGAGGGCTTCTGGCAATTGCGCTATAGCGGCAACCTGGGACTGGAATGGGTTATCGGCAACCAGATTCTGCGCGATGCCAGTTTCGAACCGTCACGCTGTAATGCCATTGTACTGACTAACTACTTTCAACCATTGGCACATCTACCCGCGCGCGCGCCGCGTTCGAAACTAAAAATGTATTCCGCCGGTTTACTGCGCGACTTCCAGCGAAATTTTGACTGCACAACCATTACCGGTGGCGCCATCGAAACACCCACGTTCGTCAATTACAGCGGCCGGGCAAAATTTTCCAACCTGCTACTCAGTGCTTATTCCGACAACTATGCTCCTCAGGTGAAACCCGAATTTCTGGAGATCTATACCAACGCGTTTCAAGACCAAACTCTAACGCTCGCCGATGTAGAGTTAATGACGTCTGAACTCTGCCAGTGACGGGCTGCGCCCAGTTGGGGATAAGGTGAGGTTCGACTATATTGAGTGACGCGTGACAGCCCCTCCACAGCGTGCGGTCATTCGCACCCGCAGTCGTTGCGCAGGCTCGAGAAGTAGACACGCAGAAGCGTTTCGTGTAGCCTCTTAGTGTTAGGAATGTCTATTTAATGCGTTTAAAACACCTCTATTAAAAGGGTTAGGGCTGTCTCTTATACACATCTGACGCTGCCGACGATCTACTCTGTGT
>OJHF01000385.1_pt1 | contig 11102 bp, 9 predicted proteins | sample 1594891 | NCBI WGS metagenome assembly OJHF01 (sample SAMN05416737, study PRJEB24817) | seawater metagenome | isolation source: Sea water | place: Canada:Atlantic | collected 2013-07 | reverse complement strand
CGAGATTGCCTCTTGTCTCGTGGGCTCGGAGATGTGTATAAGAGACAGTTGTGGCGCTGGGCGTGTGGTTGGGCTTCTGGGCAGGCGATTGGGCCGATGTTACCGGTCCAAAATGGGGCCCGATGTCTGCCCAGCACTGGTTCGGTACCAACCTGATTGGGCAGGATATTTTTGCCCGTGCGCTGTACAGCACGCGAACTGCTTTTGAATTGGGGCTGGTGGTTGCGGTGTTGTCGACAGTTGTCGGCGCCGTCTTCGGTGCATTTGCCGGATTCTTCAGTGGTGGTTGGATCGATGAATTGGTGCTCTGGGTTATGGGCGTGATTGATTCGATACCGTTTTATTTGTTGGTGGCAGCGATAGCCTTTTCACTGGGAGACAGTCCCTACGCGATGTATATCGCAATGATTGCGACCTTTTGGGTCGGCACCAGTCGGTTGGTGCGCGGTGAAGTTATCAAGCTGAAAGAATTTGAGTTTGTTGAGGCGGCACATGCGATTGGCTTGAGTGAGCTGGCTATTATTTTCCGACATATCCTACCCAATACTTTTCATATTCTGTTGGTGCAAGCCACCATTACTTTTGTTGCTGCAATTAAGTCCGAAGTTATTCTGAGCTTTCTTGGTATCGGCATTCAGGATGGCATGAGCTGGGGGTTGATGATTGCGGAGAGCACGATTGAGGTGCTTGCCGGTTTCTTTAATAACTTTATTGCGGCATCTCTGTTGATGTTCGGCCTGGTGATGGCGTTCAACATGTTCTCCGACGCTTTGCAGGATGCGTTGGATCCGAGGTCAGTCCGTTGACCCGGCCAGTGCTGGAGGTGCGTGATCTCGCCGTCGAGTTCGATACGGAAAATGGTCGTGTCCGTGCAGTAAATAACGTGAGCTTCAGTGTAAATGCCGGTGAAGTTGTGGGGTTGGTGGGCGAATCCGGCTGCGGCAAGACAGTAACAGGCCTGTCTTTGTTGGGTTTGGTGCCATCGCCACCCGGTGAGGTGGTGAATGGGAAAATCCTGTTGGACGGGCATGATCTGCTGAAGCTTAACGAAGCCGGCATGCGGAAAATTCGTGGCAGTGAGGTTTCGATGATTTTTCAGGAGCCGATGACTGCGCTGAACCCCGTGCTAACCTTAGGCTATCAAATGACCGAGGTGCTGCGACTGCATAAATCACTCTCTAAGCGCCAGGCACGCAACGCGGCAATCGAAATGCTGGGCATTGTGGGCATTCCGGTACCGTCGAAACGAATTGATGAATACCCGCATGAGATGTCGGGCGGAATGCGCCAGCGTGTGATGATTGCTATGGCACTCAGCTGCGGCCCCAAACTGCTGATTGCGGATGAGCCAACCACGGCACTGGATGTAACCACCCAGGCGCAGGTGCTGGATGAGATAGTGCGGTTGCAGCATCAGTTTGAGATGGCCGTCATTCTCATTACCCATGACTTGGGTGTGGTGGCACAGACCTGCCAGCGGGCGTTGGTTATGTACTGCGGCGAATTGGTGGAAGCCGCGCCTATAGAACCTTTGTTTGCGTCTCCCCGCCACCCTTACACGCAGGGGCTCATTCGCTCAATTCCGCGAATTCGCGAACACAAAATTGATCGTCTGCCGGTTATTGAAGGCATGGTGCCGGACATTGCCGCGTTGCCTGACGGTTGTCATTTCGCTGATCGTTGCAACAGGGTGCAGGCTGATTGCCATGAGCGCAGTCCGGTGTTAACGCCCTCGGCAGAAGCCGGTGCGGTTGCCTGTTGGCACCCGTTGGAGCCGCAGCATGACTAAGCCATTGCTCGAGGTGCGCAATCTGGTTAAGCACTTTCCGGTGCGCGGTGGCGGTTTTAGCTTCATGCGGCAGCAGCTCAAAGCGGTTGATGATGTGAGTTTTACGCTGTTGCCCGGGCAGACTCTGGGTCTGGTAGGCGAAAGTGGCTGCGGCAAATCAACCTTGGGCCGGGCGCTGTTGCGCTTGCAGGAACCCAATTCAGGGCAGGTGTTTTTTGAAGGCCGCGACATACTGCAAATGAACCGCGCCGAGCTCAAGGCACAACGACGCGATATGCAGATGATCTTTCAGGACCCGTTCGCGTCCTTAAGCCCTCGTCGAACTGTTGCGCAGACTATTCGCGAGCCATTGGATGTTCATGGCATAGGCACCTCGCTGGAGCGGCGCAAGCGGGTTGAAGAATTGATCGAATTGGTCGGCTTACGCGCGGCGGTTTTGAATCGTTATCCGCATGAGTTTTCAGGCGGGCAGAGACAGCGAATTGGTATTGCCCGTGCGTTGGCGCTGAACCCTAAGTTCATCGTTGCCGATGAACCGGTGTCGGCGCTGGATGTCTCGGTGCAGTCTCAGGTGTTAAACCTTATTAAAGACTTACAGCTGCAATTGGGCGTGTCATTTGTTTTTATCTCGCACGACCTGGCGGTGATTCAGCACATTAGTGATGTGGTGGCGGTTATGTATCTGGGCCGCATTGTTGAGCAGGCCGCAGTTAGTAGCTTGTACGCAAGCCCTAAGCACCCTTATACCCAGGCGTTGTTATCGGCGGTGCCTGCTCCTTACCCGGCTGCCGGCGCAAAGCGAATCATTCTGGCTGGCGATGTGCCATCGCCAATCTCACCACCATCCGGTTGTGCGTTTCACCCTCGCTGCCCCGCGGCCCAAGCAAAATGCCAAACAACTGAGCCGCAGCAAACAACCCTTCAAAGTGGCGGTCATCAGCGACACTTTACTTGTCATTATCCGCTTGGTAATTAACTGTTTATTAATCATTTGGCTCGCCCCATCTGTGGGCATCGCCTAAATAGATGATGCTTCCGGTACTTTTGGCTTGTTGTGTTTTAAGCCTAGAGAGAACAGAAAAATTACTGCAGCAAGTACGCCAAGCACTAGAAATGATGCTTGGTAGCCAGCAGTACCCCCGCCTTTTGAAGTCGCCACTGCTCCGACAATAGCCGCGCCGGACAGCTGACCGATGGCTAGAAATATATTCAGTAAGCCCTGTGCGGAAGCGCGGTCATCTGGGCTTGATTCCTCGATGATGATGTAGCGCAATGGCGCTCCGAGTAGTGCGGCAATGCCGATACCGGCGATGAGTCCGGCACCAATAAAACTGACAAAACTCAGTGGTATTAAGGCCCAAATCATTACCCCGACGACGATAAATGCAATCGCCTGTTGAATGATGATACCGGCCCCAAGTTTGTCGACAGCTTTCCCGGCGAGTGGCGAGACCAGCATCATTACAAACACCCCCGGCAACATCAGCCAGGCGGCAATGCTTTCTGTCACTCCGAGGGAAGCGACGGCGAGTGCGGGAAGAAATACCTGAGCGCATTCGATAGTGCCAACACCTGCAGCAATAATCATGACCAAGCGGATCTGCTTTGCAGCGAAGAATGAAGGCCGGATGATGGGGTCAGCGGCAGCCTTTTCATTTTTCCAGAAAATCGGCAGCAGCACGATTCCGGTGATAAGAAATGGCCAGACAGCAAGCGTTTTAAGGCTGGGCAGCAGGTCAGCTGTGTCGAGATTGGTAATGCCGATGGCGAGGCCGAGCAATAACGTCGTCAGCAGAACACCCCCTGCCCAGTCGAACGGCAGAGCACTCGATTTGCCTTCTTGGGGAAGCAGTTTCCAGCCGCCTATTACTAGCGCAATCGCAATCGGGAGATTGACGACGAACAACCATTGCCATGAGAATTGCAAAAGTATGCCACCGAGAACGGGGCCGATTAGAAATGCCAGACCAAATACCGCACCGATAAGACCGAGAGCACTGCCCTGTTTTTCTTTTGGGAAGGTGTCGCCGATAACGGCAGCAGCAACGGGGAAAATGCCACTCGCGCCGAAGCCCTGAACGGCCCGCCCGATCATTAGTGTTTCCTGGTTACCCGCAAGCACCAGCATTAGTGAGCCAATCCCGAAGCCCGACACACAAAGCACATAGATGAGACGTCGGCCATGGCGGTCGGATAGTTTTGCCAGCAGCGGCGTGCCAATGAGTTGAGCCAGGACATAGATATTGAACAGCCAGGACAGTTCGCGGTTATCCAAACCAAACTCGGTTTGGATTGCAGGCAGTGCCGGCCCGATGATGGCGAGGTCGAGCGCGCCCATCAACACACCGACAAACAGTAGAGCCATAATGGCCTTGGAACTAGCGGCTGTGCCTGTCATATACGGACCCATGTTTAAGCAGATGCCCTATTGTATGCGGCATCAATTATTGCTGAGTAAGTCCGGCAACCAGCTGACCAATTCCGGCCACATTGCTAGCATTCCTAATGCCAGCAACTGAATGCCAATAAACGGCATAACGCCTTTGTAGATTGCCGAAGTGGCGAGTTCGGGGGGCGCCACACCGCGTAAATAGAACAGCGCGAAGCCGAACGGCGGCGTTAGGAACGAGGTTTGCAAATTGATGGCAATCATTATGCCGAGCCATACTGGGTCGATGCCCATTGCCAGCAGCACTGGCCCGACGATAGGCACGACCACAAAAGTAATTTCGATAAAGTCGAGCACAAAGCCCAATAAGAACATGACCAGCATTACCAGCAACAAGGCGCTGACCCGTCCGCCGGGCAAGGCGCTTAAAAAATCACGAATGGCGTCGTCGCCTTCATAGCCGCGAAACACCAGTGAAAACATTGAGGCGCCGACCAGAATTAGAAACACCATACTGGTAACGCGGGTGGTGTTGCGCACTATCTCGCGGAGTCTGTTTAAATTCAGCTGCCTTTTGATTCCGGCGAGCAGTAAGGCCCCCATCGCACCCACTGATGCTGCTTCAGTGGGGGTGGCAACGCCAGCAATGATAGAGCCGAGAACGGCCAGAATAAGCACCAGCGGTGGCAATAGCACTAGCGCCACGCGCTTTAGCAGACGATCGGGGTGACTGTCCGTTGCAGCTGCGGGCGGCATGGTTTCGGGCTTAAAAATAGCAAGCAGTGTTAGATAACCCAGATACAGAGCCACCAAGAGTAGGCCGGGAATAACTGCACCAACAAATAAATCGCCTACGGATATGGTATCGGGTGCAAAGTTTCCCTGTTCCAGCTGCGCTTGCTGGTATGCCGATGACAGCACGTCGCCGAGTAACACGAGAATGATGGAGGGCGGAATAATCTGCCCGAGCGTGCCTGCTGCACAAATAGTGCCGCAGGCCAGCGACGGCGAGTAGCCGCGCTTGAGCATCGTGGGTAACGACAACAAGCCCATAGTGACGACGGTGGCACCAACAATGCCGGTACTGGCAGCCAACAGCATGCCAACAATAATCACAGCAAAGCCCAGACCGCCAGGGCGCGGGCCGATGCATTCGCTCAGCGTGGTCAGCAGATCTTCAGCAATGCGGGCGCGTTCCAGCGTCACTCCCATGAAGACAAACAGCGGCACCGCAATGAGTGTTTCGTTGTTCATAATGCCGAACAAGCGACTGGGCATGGTTTCGATAAAGGCGATTTCAAAGCCGCCACCGATGACGCCCCCAAGCGCAAACAGCAGGGCGGTGCCGGCGAGAGTTAACGCCACCGGGTAACCGGCCAACAGCACCAGCACCACGGTAAAAAACATAAGAAGAGCGTAGATGGCCATATCAGTCGGCGGTTTTCATGTTGCGGTCACGCCTAATTATTTGCAGCGACCGAACCAGCATGAGCACCCCTTGCAATAGCAACAGCAAAGATGCGGCCGGAATGAAGCTCTTCATTAGTGGTATCCACGGGTACGGTAGCCCGCCGGATTCAAAGCTGGTTTCGCGGATAGCCCAGGAAATCTCTACGTATTGCCAGCTAATCCAGGTAATGAAGCCGGTAAACGGCAATAGAAAGACCAGCGTGCCGAGCGTGTTGACCCAGGCCTTTTGAGCCACGCTCATTTCTCGATAGAAAATATCGACGCGCACATGTGCATCGTCAGCAAGGGTGTATGCAGCACCCAGCATGAACACTGCCGCGTGCATCCAGGTAACGCTCTCCTGCATCCAGATCCAGCCGGTGTCGAACCAGTAGCGCAATGCCACCAGCAAAAACATCACGACAACCATTGCCAGCGTGAGCCAGCTTACGATTTCGCCGGTTTTGCGAATAAGCCCTTCCGTCAACTGCAGTAAGACGTTGCTGCGCATGGATACAGGTTTAACGATTCCAGAAACTGCGGGAGACGAGTACTAGCAGCGTAAAGATTTCGAGGCGGCCTAATAGCATGGCCAGAATGCAGACCCATTTTGATAAGTTGCTGAGTCCGCCAAAGCCCGTTGATACGTCGCCGAGACCCGGGCCAAGGTTGTTCAATGACGCAGCGATAGCAGAAAATGCAGTGACCTGATCGAGACCGTCGGCCAACAACACCACCATCATGAAGGCAAACAGAACGACGTAAACAGCAAAAAAGCCCCATACCGATTCGATGACGCGCTGTGCGACAACAATCTTGCCCAGTTTCACCGGAATTTCTGCATTCGGATGCACCAGGCGCTTTACTTCACGCACGCCCTGCAGGTACAGCAGCAACCAGCGCATAACCTTCATGCCGCCACCGGTAGAGCCGGCGCAGCCGCCAATGAAACTGCTGAAAATCAAAATTACCGGCAATGCGCCTGGCCATATCCAGAATTCGGCGGTGGTAAAGCCAGTGGTGGTTGCCACTGAAACCACCTGAAACATGCCGCGGATTACTGTGTCGCCGAGGCTGTCATAAACACCGGCAATATAGAGATAAATCAGCGTGACGGCGCAAATAGAGATGAGCAGTTTTATGTAGGCGCGGAACTCTGGGTCGGCTAAGTAGCTGCGAAAGTTTTTGTCGCGCCAGGCCACAAAGTGCAACGAGAAATTCGCCCCCGCGGCAATCATGAAAACGATGGCCACTACGTCGATTAGGTCTGAATCAAAGAAGCCTATGCTTTGATCATGAGTTGAAAACCCGCCGATAGCGATAGTGCTGAAACTGTGACAGATGGCATCGAACAGCGACATACCGGCGCCCCAGTAGGCCAGCGCGCAGGCAATGGTTAACCCGAGGTAGATGTACCACAACGCTTTGGCGGTTTCGGTAATGCGTGGGGTGAGCTTGCTGTCTTTCATGGGGCCGGGTGTTTCGGCCTTATACAGTGCCATCCCACCGACACCCAGCATCGGTAGAATAGCTACGGCCAGCACGATAATACCCATGCCGCCCAGCCATTGAAGTTGCTGGCGGTAGTAGAGGATAGATCGGGGGAGGTCATCGAGGCCAGTGAGTACGGTGGCACCGGTGGTAGTAAGCCCGGAAACCGACTCGAATACCGAGTCGGTAAAACTCATATCCGGCAGCTGGGCAAAGAACAGCGGCACGCCACCCATGGCACCGAGCCCTAGCCAGAATGCGGCAACAATCAAAAAACCGTCGCGAAGTCGCAGTTCCTCTATTTGATCACGTACCGGCAGCCACACCAGAGTGCCGACACCAAAGGTTACGCCGAATCCGGAAATAAAAGCCGCCATCGCGCCGTCGTTAAAATACCAGGACACTAAAACAGGGGGCAGCATGCTGAAGCTGAACAGCATTAGCAGAAGACCAAGTATTCGTTGTACTACTGTCAGATGCATGCGTTCGTGCTATTCCGTATTAACTCAGGTGCCGTTGGTAAAGGCAATTTACATCGCAAACAAGCGTTCAACATTGTCGGTTTGACGCCGGTCGGTCATGAACAGAATGAGGTGATCGTCTTCTTCGACCATCGTGTCATGGTGCGCCTGCATTATTTTCTCACCGCGAATGATCAGGCTTATATTGGTGCCGCTGGGCAGTTTGATGTCTTCAATGGTTTTGCCTACCACTTTCGATTCGCCCGGTTTGCCATGTGCAATGGCCTCAATGGCTTCAGCACGACCGCGGCGCAGCGAGTGCACTTTGACTACGTCGCCAAGGCGGATATGTGCCAGCAGCGAGCCAATAGTGATTTGTTGCGGTGAAATCGCCACATCGATGCCGCCACTGTCTTCCACCAGTTCGGCATAGGCCGGACGGTTGATGAGCGCCATTACTTTTTTGCAGCCAAGTTTCTTTGCCAGCATGGCGGATAGAATGTTGGCTTCTTCGGCATTGGTGAGCGCACAGAACACGTCGGCACTGTCGATGTTTTCTTCAAGTAGCAGGTTTTCATCTGCGGCATCACCGGTTAGGACGATGGTGTTCTCAAGACGTTCGGAGATGAGCTTGGCTCGGTCTTTATCGCGTTCAATAAGTTTGACCTGATTGGTGCCTTCCAGCGCTTTGGCCAGACGGAAACCGATGTTGCCGCCACCGGCAATAACCACACTACGCACCGAGCGTTCCAGCTTGCGCATTTCCGGCATAACACCGTGCAAGTCTTTAGCAGCGGCGACGAAGAACACTTCGTCATCTTCTTGAATCAGGGTGTCGCCTTCGGGAGGAATGCTTAAACCGTCGCGATAAATGGCCGCCACACGAGCTTCAATGGTGGGCAGGTGATGGTGGAGTTCACGCAGTTCTTCACCCACCAGGCGCCCGTCGCGGCGGGCTTTTACACCTGCCATTTGCACTTTGCCTCCGGCAAATTCGAGCACCTGAAAGGCGCCGGGGAAAAGAATGAGTTGCTGAATATGCTCGGTAACGAGCTGTTCCGGGCTAATCCATACGTCCACGGGCATCGCATTCTGATGGAACAGGTTGGGCGCGTTGCTGTATTCGGCCGCACGGATCCGCGCAATTTTAGTTTTGGTGCCAAACATCGTGAAAGCTATCTGGCAGGCGATCATATTCACTTCATCGCTGCGGGTGAGCGCAATAATCATGTCCGCATCAGCAACACCGGCGCGCTGCAGGGTTGACGGGTAGGCCGCATGACCAATAACCGTGCGTACATCGAGACGGTCAGACAGGCTTTTTAGCGCTGCCGGGTCTTTATCGACAATGGTGACCTCATTCGCTTCTTCGCGAGCGAGTTGGTAGGCAGCGGTTGAGCCGACCTGCCCGGCTCCGAGGATGAGTATATTCATTAGTAAATAACTACTGTGAGCCTGAGTGAGAGCGGCAGGCAATTAGTGCCTGCTGCTAAAACCTGTGCTCACTGAATCCTGCGTTAACATCAGCTTTTGATTCTACAACAGTTAGTGCTACAGGAGTTCAAGCTTCGCATAAGACATGACCAGCCACTTCATGCCTTCGTCTTCAAAATTCACCTGCACCCGCGCATGCGGACCAGTGCCCTCGTAATTCATGACAACACCTTCGCCGAATTTAGCATGGCGGACTCTCTGGCCCAGCTTTATCGGCGCGTCGGAACGTGTGGCAGCACCGGGGCGGCGGACAGCCTGTCGGTTGCCGCCATTAAATACGGGTGCAGACACTGCAATTTTCGGCCGGATATCTTCAACCAGCTCTGCCGGTATCTCTTTAATGAAGCGTGATGCCTGAGCGTAGGTTTCGGAGCCCCACATGCGGCGTTGCTCGGCATGGCTGATGTACAGCTGTTGCATTGCTCGGGTAATGCCCACGTAGCAAAGCCGGCGTTCCTCTTCGAGACCACTGGGGTCATTGATGGAGCGTTTATGCGGAAACAGGCCTTCCTCAACCCCGGTCATAAACACCAGCGGAAACTCGAGACCCTTCGCCGAGTGCAGGGTCATCATCTGCACGCAGTCTTCCCACTTGTCGGCCTGATCGTCACCGGCTTCAAGTGCCGCGTGGGCCAGAAATGCCATAAGGGGAGGCAACTCCAGCTCGGCATCATCGGGTTCAAAGCCCTCCGCTGCGGTGACCAGTTCATCTAGATTTTCTATACGGGCTTCGCCGCGCTCGCCCTTCTCTTTTTTATAGTGTGCGATCAAGCCACTTTGGTTAATTGTGCGATTCACCTGCTCGTGCAGGTCGAGCCCTTTGGTGTCCTCATCGATTTTTTCAATCAGCGCCAGAAACGTCTGCACCGCATTGGCTGCCCGCGCCGACAGTTGCCCGCCTGCAGAGCTAAGTGCCGCCTGCCACATAGGTGTGGCATTGGCGCGTGCGCAGTCACGAATGATGGTGATTGTGGCAGCACCAATACCGCGGGTGGGCAGGTTAATAATGCGTTCAAATGAGGCGTCGTCATCGCGGTTTTGAATAAGTCGCAGATACCCCATGGCGTCTTTAATTTCGGCGCGCTCGAAGAAGCGTAAGCCACCGTAGACCCGGTAGGGCACGCTGTTTTGAAAGAAGGCTTCTTCAAACACACGCGATTGCGCATTGGAGCGATACAAAATAGCGATATCGGCGCGGGCATTGCCCTGTGCCACCCAATCCTGAATGCGGGCGGTAATAAATTCAGCTTCATCGCGCTCGTTGTAGGCGTTGTAGATCCGAATCGGGTCGCCTTCGTTGCCGTCTGTCCACAGTTTTTTGCCGAGTCGTCCTGCATTGTTGTCGATGACTGCATTGGCAGCATTCAGAATGTTGGCGGTAGAGCGATAGTTCTGCTCCAGTTTAATAAGGCTAATGCCGGGAAAGTCAGTTTGCAGCCGCTGCATGTTTTCGACCCGCGCACCGCGCCAGCCATAAATCGATTGGTCATCATCACCTACCGCAAACGGTATTCCGGTTTTACCAGTAAGCACCCGCAGCCAGGCGTACTGAATGGTGTTGGTGTCCTGAAACTCATCCACCAATACGTGCTGAAAGCGACGTTGATAGTGCCCCAGAATGTCGGGGTTTTTTAGCCACAGTTCGTGAGCCCGCAGTAGCAGCTCGGCAAAGTCGACCAAGCCTGAGCGCTCGCAGATATCCTGATAGCTTTGATACAGCTTAATCATCTGCGCGCGGGTGTAGTCACCGCGATCATCCATGTTGGCGGCACGGCGGCCTTCATCTTTCTGCGCGTTAATGAAGTACTGCACTTCACGGGGCACCCAGGCGGTTTCATCGAGTTCCAAGCCTTTAATCATGCGTTTTATAATTCGCAGCTGGTCATCGGAATCAATAATCTGGAAGCCCTGCGGCAGCTGGGCTTCTTGGTAATGACGGCGGAGCAGCCGGTGTGCCAGGCCGTGAAACGTGCCAACCCATAGATCTGTCTCTTATACACATCTCCGAGCCCACGAGACAAGAGGCAAT
>OJHF01000382.1_pt1 | contig 11156 bp, 8 predicted proteins | sample 1594891 | NCBI WGS metagenome assembly OJHF01 (sample SAMN05416737, study PRJEB24817) | seawater metagenome | isolation source: Sea water | place: Canada:Atlantic | collected 2013-07 | reverse complement strand
GATTGCCTCTTGTCTCGTGGGCTCGGAGATGTGTATAAGAGACAGGAATAAACCCAAACACCGAGATGACATTGATAGAAACGGGTAAACCCAATAAGTTAATGACTAAAAGCGCGCCGAGAAATGAAAAAGGCACACCCAGAATGACCCAAAATGCCAGCGATAGGTTTAAGAATAATGCGAGGGTGAGCATGACTAATACGGCACCCTGTAAGGCACTTTTCAGCATTAGCTGAATCCGCCCATTAAGGATCACGCTTTGGTCAGACCAGGCTGTCAACTCAACACCCTGAGGCAACTGTGCCTGTTTGCGTTCGACAAACGCGCGTAAATCCTTGGTCATTGCGAGTATGTCCTGATCACCCACTCGGTCCACCTCTAGAGTAAGCGCAGGTTTGCCGTTGAGGCGACTGAGCACCGGTTGTTCTTCAAAGGTGTCACGGACGGTCGCAACATCTCCCAGCGTCACCCGAGTACCATCATCTCGGCTAATCAGAGTTAATGCTGCAAAATCAGCACCGCTATAGGCTTGCCCAACAGAGCGGAGGGTGATTGAGCCGGTTTCTGTGCGTAGCTTTCCGCCGGGGAGATCGCGTGACCGCGCTTGCACGGCTCGCGCTACATCGCCGAAGGACAGGCCATAGCGACGCAGTTCAGGGTCAGATACTTCTATGGATATTTCATAGTCGCGCGCACCGCTAATCGTAACCTGGGTAATGCCGGGCAGTAGCAACACTTCATCGCGCAGCTGTTCAGCAAGATCTTTTAACTGACGTTCTTCAAGGGCCCCGTAAAGCGTCAGTCGCATCGCTCTAGTCCGGCGGATCACCTCATCTACTATAGGCTCTTCGGCATCCAGTGGAAAAGCGGCGATGCTATCCACTCTGGTCTTAATTTGCGCTAGTGCTTTGCCCATAGACGTTCCGGGGACAAGCATCACTGTCACTAAGCCGGAGCCTTCCCTGGAAACAGAGCGGATCTCATCCACTCCAACGATATCCTGCACCGCCTCTTCAATCTTGCGCACAATACCTTCTTCCACCTCTTCCGGGGAACTCCCCGGGTAGGGCACTGTGATCGTCACAGTATCAGAGGGAAACGTTGGGAACACCTCCTTAGTAATGCCACCTATGGAGGCTAAGCCGCCGACCATAACAACCAACATCAGGAGATTCGCAGCCACCGAGTTGTTGGCCATCCAGGCGATAAGGCCTCTCTCTTTTGGGCTTTCCATACTACTGCGCCACACTCACGGGCATGCCTTCCACCATAATATCGAGGCGCGAAAGAACGACCTGATCGCCGGCAGAAAGCCCGTCACCGACGATGATGCTGTCCTGAGTTCTGCGCAACACGGTAACCTTCTGCTTTCGCAAACTCCCCTGCTCAACCACAAAGACAGAGTTATCAGCGTACAGCGCCGATCTGGGTACAGCGACGGCATTCGGAATAGGCTTTCCGTCTATGGCAGCTTCAACAAATAATCCAACAGACAATGGCCGTGGATGCCGACGGGTGTCATAGGGGCTATCGACCTCAGCGACCAAATAGAACACTCTGGTCTGTTCATCAACACGCTGCTCTAGGCGCACCAGCCGCGCCATCCACTGAGTGTCAATATTGCCGAATTTGGCGGTCAGTAAAGCCTCTGGCCAGCTGCCATCAGCAGACTGTCCATAGCGTACAAGGTTCACATCGGATGCGAGTAACGGCAACCTGATCTCAACACTGCCGGTGCTTAGCAAACGCACGAGAGCGGTGCCGGCCTGCACATACTGGCCGAGATCAACCCGCTTACTGTCAATAACGGCATCGAAGGGTGCCGCTATGACGGTGTTTTGGAGGTCTACCTCTGCCTGTCGCAACCTGTCCTTGGATGCCTGCACCTGGGCCTTGGCTTCATCAATCGCTGCACGCATTACCACCACCTGGACTTCTGCTAGAGACAGCTCAGCACTGGCCACTCCCGCTTTCGCGCCCGACAAGGCAACTTCATAATCTATAGGGTCAATACTTAACAGGGCCTGGCCCTGCAACACTGCGCCTCCCTCGACAAATTCTGGCGATACCTCAATAACACGACCCGATACCTCGCTGACCAGCTCGATATCGTGTTTAGAGCGCACGGTTCCTCTAGAACTGATGGTGACGGCAACCGGCCCCGGCGCAACTGTCAGAACTTCAACGAGTGGCGCTATCACCACACTTTCACGCTGCGGCAATTCTGATCGGCCGGTAACCATAACAAAAGCAACCGCGATACAAGCTGCCAACACCAGCAGCGGAACACCGCGCCTTAAACCTGTTTTCTGCATTGCTATCTATCCGATTTAGTATGTCGAGCATAGGGGTGTAAGACACCTATTGGCGCGCATTCTACTACAGGTAAAGTCCTTTCTGTACTCTCTGCATGACGGCCGAATGAGGCGATGATGCTTGTACTCTCATAGGTGGAATGCTCGAAAAGGGCATGTTCATCGGTGCTCTTGACTGTTTTTTCGGCATTTGAGATGCTGATAGTGATAAGGGTTAACTTCTCGTTAACAGTGATCCTTGATCTCTTTGGGAATATTTTTGGGTTGCTGTGGTGGCTGACGATCAAAGGCCTCAGTATTTAGCCGAACTCTTTGGATGGCCTCTGATGAAACTATTTTCTAGTCTACGGGTACTTTTTCTGGTCTTAGTCTGCAGTTCGTGTGTTCGCGATGAGATGACTATGGAGGTTATCGGAACTGCCTATAACGCTTTGCCAGGTCAGACCCAAGGCGATCCAGAGATCGGTGCGTGGGGAGATAAACTCGACGTGAATATTCCTTCCATTGCTGTGTCGCGCGACTTAATCAACCTTGGATTGATGCATAATACAAAAGTCAGGATTGAGGGCTTTTCTGGTTACTATCTGGTGCGCGATAAGTTGAATAAACGATTCACTCAACAAATTGATATCTTTATGGGTTCGGATCGCGACGCTGCGATAGTGTTTGGGAAGAAAACCGTCCGCATCTACTGGACTCCTGTCCCTGCAAAAAAATAAGAAGACATGGCGCGGGCTGTTTCGTCAGCATACACAGCTGTTTGAAGTGCCAAGTAGGATTTTCTACATGCGTTATAGGCTTTCTATATTGAGCAAACAGTACTCGGCCCGCGCTAAAATATCACGCTTTACGTCTGAATCCATCTTCTCCCACGTGCGATAGGCCATCGCCGTTCTAGGGTTACGAGAAAAGGTGTCGCCGTGGCGCTGCATAAAATGCCAATAGAGGCTGTTAAAAGGGCAGGCCTGTTCAGTGAAACGCTCTTTGACACTGTAATGACAGTCGCTGCAGTAATCACTCATCTTATTGATATAACTACCACTCGCGGCATAGGGCTTGGTGGCAATAAGGCCTCCGTCAGAAAACTGACTCATACCTCTGGTATTGGGCATTTCTACCCACTCAACAGCATCGATATAAACGCTTAGATACCAGTCATCGACCTGATCGGGATTAACGCCTGCGAGCATCGCGAAGTTTCCCGTCACCATAAGCCGCTGAATGTGATGTGCGTAGGCATAATTCAGCGATTGATCTATGGCTTGCTGCATGCATGCCATCTTTGTCTTTCCTGTCCAATAATACTCAGGTAGATCACGCTGAGCATTGAGCTCGTTGAGTTGGGCATAACCCGGCATATTCGCCCAGTAGACGGCTCGAATATATTCTCGCCAGCCAAGAATTTGGCGCACGAAACCTTCAATCTGAGCCAAATCAACACTAGAGTCTGTACGATCAAAATATTCGATAGCGGTTTCAATGACTTGCATGGGATGCAGTAGCTTGCTGTTTAGCGCAAAGGATAGCCGCGAATGATAAAGGCTCCAGCGATTTTCGCCATGCCGAGTCATCGCGTCTTGGAAACGACCGAAATTCGGTAGGCAGTGTTGACAAAAAAAATGCAGCAGTTGCATGGCCTGAAGATGGTTGATAGGCCAAGGTAAATTATCGGTTGCTTCCCCTACAGACTTTATCTGATGTTTTTCAATGCGCCGCAGAATCTCGCCGACATCATTGCTAAATAACAATGGTTCCGGCACGGCAGCAAGGTCTGCGGGCTTCAGTTTTTTCCGATTCTCTCCATCAAAATTCCAACGATCGCCAAGAGGTTGATCCGCATCCATCAAGATATTAAAGCGTTTGCGCATCTTGCGGTAGAAGGATTCCATGCGGTTGTGTTTACCCGCATTGATAATTTGGCTGATTTCGTCCTGAGGCAACAAAAAATGCTCGGTGTCATAACAGGTTATCTGAAACTGAGGACCTAGATCTAAGTTCTTCATCTGCTCCATTAAGCGAAATTCATCGGGAGCTTGATAGTCAAAATTTTCGACTCCGTAATGTTCACACAAAGAGCGGATCATGTGACCGAGACTTTCATACTGAACCGTCTCATCTAGGCTGTAATGTTGGACTGTGTGGCCGTCTGCTTTTAGAGATTGTGCAAAATCAGCCATGGCGGCAAAGAAGCTACAAAGCTTCTGGATGTGGTGGGTAACGTAAGTCGCCTCTTGATGGATTTCAGCAATAACATAGAGTACCCCGTCGTCTATATTTTTATACCAAGAGTGTTCTCGATTCAGCTGGTCGCCGAGCACGAGCCTAATAGTGTGAAAGTTATTCATATTTGATCTGCTGTAACGGAGTCTGATATCGGCCAGTCGGCAGCGTCTACCGAGTCGAGCACTGCAGAACACTCCTTTCCCGCCCATTTCTGTATGAAAAGATTACCTGGGTCATATATTTTAGTCTGCTTGGCGAGATCAAATTGACGGTGCCCTCTGGGGTCTGAGCCTACTCCGGCCAAATACTGCCAATTACCCCAGTTAGACGCCACGTCATAGTCAATCAGTTGCTCCTCAAAATAGGCAGCCCCATAGCGCCAATCCAGATTGAGTTCATGAACAAAGCAACTAGCCGTCAACTGGCGCCCACGATTCGACAAGTAACCGCTGCTATTGAGCTGGTTCATGCACGCGTTCACGATAGGGTAGGGGGTATTCCCCTGACACCATTTTTGGTAGCGTTCGGCATAAAAACTCGTGCTTGGTTTGTGCTGTTTAATGCCGCTAAAAGAAAATAAACGAACGCCGTATTTCAGGGCATAGAAATGAAAGTAGTCTCGCCACAAAAGTTCAAAATAGATCCAGTAAGTCGAATCGTTCTTCTCCACTGACTGTTCATATTTTTTGAGCGCTTTCATTACTGTTCTTGAAGACAGGTTGCCGTTGGCTAACCAAGGGCTGAACTTGGTTGAATAGTCCATGCCGTCTAAGCCATTTCGCGTTGTTTTGTAGCTGCTGGCTAAACTTCGGGCGAAGTACGCCTGCAGATGCTTGGCTCCATTACTCTCGCCACCGCTGAACAGAGGACTCGGGTTCTGGTTGAATGCCGGGAACAGCCGCTGCCACTGGCTAACTGTCGCGTTTGCTGGGGGTCGTGGTAGTGATTCCGGCGCGACTAGAGGGTTACTGATGTTAATGGGCTCTACTTGGCGACGAAATTTGGAAAAACTATCGGGTAGCGCATCGAGGGGAAAAGGCAATTGCTCAGGGCTAATCAAACTGCTGCTACTTGTTTGACTAACAGTAATCATAGGATAACGTTTTTTTAGTAATTGCCAGACCTCATTGTCATAGTAATCTGCGGAGGAACTACCGTAGATTGCAGCAACATCATGGCGCGTGATGAGCTGTGCAATGGTTTCTAGGGCCGGTGCATAGATGACGTGGAGCTGCTGCCCAAGCTGGCTTAGGCTGCCATCTAGCTCTGTGAGGCTTTCCTTAAGAAACTGTAGGCGATGATCTGATAACCGATTTGGAGATTTATTGCCGGGAGAAGCGGGCGGCAGGCAGTAAATGCAAATCAGACGGTCCACCTCCTGAGAAGCTCGCACAAGCGCAGGATTATCGGCGATGCGCAAATCTGTATGAAACCAAAATAAGCCAACCTTATGCATAAGTGCTAATTCTCTGAGGATGTGGCCAATGAGGCTTTATTGCAGTGCTTACTGATAGTACCGTACGCTATAAAAATCTCTTTGGATCAATTTGTTGAAAAGGTATTCGTAAGCTAACTGTTATGAGCCAAACAACCTGATCTCTGAGCTTACGGTCATCGGCCTATTCCAATTTTCTAGTGCAGAGAGACTGATGTACAGCAGGTGAACTGATTTTCAATTAGCGACAAGGTGTTTCGCGTAATTTACCGATAAACACTCATCTGTCATTGCACCGTGACACATTCTCTTTGTCGGGTCTGCCACTGTTCGTCTATATAGACCGCTGCTGATGTTGAAGGCTCTGTGGTGCCTTTGATTAAATCCGCACCGCGCTCTGCGAGCATCATGGTTGGCGCATTCAGATTGCCGTTGGGGACTGTGGGAAATACTGACGAGTCAATTACCCGTAGGTTTTTCAGGCCTCGTACTCTGAGATCTGGATCTACAACCGCCATGGCATCAACGCCTATTTTACAGGTGCCCGCAGGATGATAGGCACTATCAACTGACGCTCGTATAAACGCGTCAATTTGTTCGTCAGTTTGAATCTCAGCCAAAGGCTGAATGACGTCGCCGCGGTAAGCATCCATTGCAGGCTGGGCCATAATTTCTCGGGTTAAATGCACGCAGTCACGAAATCCTTGTCTATCATGTTCTGTCGCCAAATAGTTGAACAGTATGTCTGGGTGCTGCTTTATATCCGCTGAAATCGCTCGCACGTGCCCACGGCTGGTGGCCTTATTATGTCCAACATGGACCTGAAAGCCGTGCCCTTTAAACGCGACTCCACCATCATAGGTGATTGCCCCAGGTAGGAAGTGATATTGGATATCAGGCCACTTGACCCCCGCTTTGGATCGGATAAAGGCACAAGATTCAAAGTGATTGGTTCTGCCTAAGCCTGTTTTAAATAACAGCCATTGCGCCCCGATCAAAGCTTTGTTAAACAACCCCAATTTGTTGTTAAGGCTTATGGGCTGTTTACAGCGGTACTGAAAGTTGAACTCTAGATGGTCTTGCAGGTTTTCACCAACCCCCGGTAATTCATGCACCACCTTTATTCCGGCTGCCTGTAACACTGCACCGGCCCCCACCCCAGATACCTGCAGCAAATGCGGTGATCCGATCGCGCCTGCGCAGAGAATCACTTCACGCCGCGCGGTAAATTCATGCGTTGTGCCTGCAATTTCACATTGAACCCCCGTCGCAATTTTTTCTGAAAAATGAATCTTTTTCACTAAAGCATGCTTTAACAGGGTCAGGTTGCTGCGCTTTTTGGCTCCTTTTAAATAAGCATGACTTGTGGACGCCCGAATCCCGTGATCCACATTCATGAATTTCTGACCAAATCCCTCTTGTCTGTAACCATTATAATCTTCTGTTTCGCGATAGCCTGCATCGACCCCAGCATCAATAAACGCCCTGTATAGCGGGTTGCTCATATTATTGCCGCCACTAATAGCCACAGGGCCATCACGGCCAGTATATTCACTGTTAACACATTGATGGTTTTCTAGCTTTTTAAAGTACGGTAGGCAGCTTTGATAATTCCAGCCGACAGCGCCGCGGGACTCCCATTCATCATAATCGTGTGCGTGGCCTCTGACGTAAACCATGCCGTTTATTGACGATGTGCCGCCGAGTACTTTCCCCCGCGGGCAATTCATTCGCCGGTTATTTAAGTAAGGCTCTGGTGCGGACTTAAATCCCCAGTTGTATTTAGTGCTGTTCATTGGAATGCCCAGTGCCGAAGGCATACGAATAAAAATGCTACGATCGCTGCCTCCATATTCAACCAATAACACAGTGCAATTTGGATCCTCGCTAAGGCGTGACGCTACAATTGCTCCAGCAGAGCCAGCGCCTATAACAATATAATCGTAATGCTTTATTTTTTTCATGATTCCCAGAATCTTAAATTTCAGGGCTATCTTTGGCGAGGATAAAGCTGTCACGAATTTTCGTTCTATTTTTGAATATCAGTATATAGATAGCCATGTACAATCCAATAACGATTAAACCTACCCACTCAATTTTAAGCGGCGTCAGCTGATATAGCAGTACCAGAGAGCCGATCAATAAAAAATTTCCACTAACGTATTGTGTGAGCCCCAGCCTCTCTATATTGAAACCCAAATTGTCGGTATACAGGCGAATAAGCGAGTCTAGTGAGTTAATCACAAAAATAACTCCGAGGACCACCATTGCCCAGCGCAGTAGTCCTGTCACCGGTATATCATTAGAAAAATAGTAATAGAGTGTCGAAAACCAGAGCGCTATAGCAACGGAGGGGATCACCAATAAGGCAATTAGCAACTGCCAGGTTTTCATTCCGCTGACAAACCTCGCTACAAACTGGCCAATCATTATACTCCACGCAAACCACCAGAATAGATACCAGCCGTGGTAGTCACTGATTGGGCCGACGAAGCGGTGAATATTGCTAAAATAGCCCGTTAGATTGGACATTGATTCTACATAGGCTGAAACTGATGCTCCAGATGCGCCCAACATCACTAGCGTGAGCAGTATGAATAATGCGCTGGACGCTAGACTCAGAATTTTTATATAACGGACATGAGTGCTTGAGAAAACCGCCGTGAAAATAATCAAACCCACCAAGAGATATTGTTGCAGAGGGGAAATCCCATCGATATAGGTGGGCGCATAACTGAGGAATAAATACGCTGTAAATGCACAGGTGGTAATAATAATCAGGTTGTTAATCCAACGGATAGGCCGGTATTGAAAAAGTCCGATTTTGGGCTCAACAACGCAAAAGTAGAAGGTGGTTAAAAAGTAGAAGGCCCAAACCAGAAAGCCCCAGAAACCGAACTCAATCGCCAACGGATTGGTGAAGCTATAGGCCTCTTCAGTGGCGTAGATTGGAAATTCTACGAGAGGAAACATGATCAAGCCAACATCGAGCCCAGAGGTAAAGAGAATCGCTGAAAAAGCGAGCAGCGACACCGGCGTTTTTCCAACACATCTAATGTTGCCCCACTTCACGCAGATAAAGACAGATGTCGACAAGGTAATCGCAATCGCTATAGGGAGTATTTCGTACATCTGAGTTCCGCTTATTAGACCGCTGCGGCTATGCTATAGGCCGGCTGTTACATTTATAGAGTAAATTCTTCTTTATCTTAACATTGTTGTTAATCAAAGTGAGGAATGTGAAATTGAGAGGCGAGCGGCACAACTGTCGCAAGCGCGTTAGTTAAGCATCTCTTTGGTCTGAATTATGACATCCACCCGACGATTTTTAGTTCGCCCGTCAATGTCGTCGCTTCCGTCGGCTTTAACGTTGGGAGCGATCGGCTGAGTCTCGCCCAGCCCTTCGGTAGTGATCACCTCAGCATTAATCTGGGCATACTTGACGAGCCAGTTTTTGACTGAATCGGCGCGGCGATCAGACAGGCCCATATTATAATTATCGCTGCCCTTAGCGTCCGTGTGGCCGATGATAGTGACATCGCCGGTGCGTTTTTCTCGTATGATCAGTCCCAGTTTTGTGAGTTCGGTCTCCGCTGTTGGTTTAATATCGGCTTTATCAAAATCGAATAATATATCGGCGGATAAGGCCACACTGATCTCCATCTCGCCGACCTTGGCCCCCAAGTCATTGATAGCCTGGTTCAGTCCCCCGACCGTAGCCAACAGGGCCAAGCCCTGGCCGTCCACCGCAGTATCGAGTCCTTCGATCTCTCGGATGTCCTCAAGAAGCGATTGCCCGCCTTGATCCGGTCCCGGCGTCAACAGTGATAGCTTAGCGGCATCGTGCGCCGTGGGGTCATCGGGTTGGTCGGCCTCCCAGGCGATAGTGCTTATAGCGAAAAACACCGATGCGGCCGCAGCGGTGGTAGCGTTGCGCTTGAGCAACGCCCTCATCGGGAAATGGCCAATTCCTCAAACGGCAGCACACCCGGTATCACTAGATTGACGGACTTGGCAGTCGCCGGAGGGGCAGGAAATTTAAACCATACCAACTGCTTACCGCCGGCAGCGATCTTCTTGCTGATGTCCCCTGCACTGTTCATAGGAGCACCGATCCACTTATTCTTACTGTCCTTTAACACATGATATTTTTTCTTTTCGGTATCGTCGATGAAGTAGACTTCAGAAAAATTGTAGTAGATTTTCTCCTTGATTTTGCCACTATTGCGATAGACCAGCACAACTGTGAATATATTATCGAGAATGCTGGCCTTAATTACGTCCACGTCCATATCACCGGACATACTCATTTGAGTCTGGAGCGGGTCTGCTGCCCAGGCTCGGCTGTAGCTAAAAACAGCCAACAACACGATAAGTATGAGTGCGCGAGGTAGGTATTGGTTTTTCATATGATGCCTCCCTGATTTAGTTGCTTATTACATATCTAAGTGTAGCTAATAGGTTGCCGTTGGCAAGTGCCCCCATTTGGAACAGCGGCGGTCGATCTTGCTAAAGGTCGTCAAATTGGACATGCGTTTAGTCTATGCCTTCATTCGCTTTATTCAGAGAGAGTGCCGGCGGCGTGAGTAGTGCCGTTTCGGTGCCAATTTCGTGGGTCCAGTTGATAATAATGGCAAAGCTCGTCATATAGCTCAGGACGTCTATCGTACAATTGGTGTGGCTCTTCAAAAAAAGTTTCGGTGGCGACAGCAAAAAATTCTGCTGGATTCGTTGCGCCATAGGTATCCATGACCGTAGTCTGATGCCTCCGACTACGCTCTCTCAAATCCTCGAAATTTTCCGTAAACACCTTCGACCACGATTTATAAGTATTGTGACGCAGCGGTGGCGCACCATTAGTCGTACCGGATTCGGCATCCAGTTGGTGAGCAAACTCATGCAACACGACGTTATGACCATCGGTAAAATCTGTCGCACCGTTTTTAACGTCGTCCCAGGAAAGAATGACCCGGCCGTTGCCCCATGACTCTCCTAGCACATGGTGTTCTGACGATTTCACAACCCCATCCGCCTGCAGCTCCTCGCGTTTTACACGAAATGCAGAAGGGTAAATAAGGATGGAGGATAGCTTCGGATAGACTGCCCAGCCGTGATTCAACAGCAGAAGGCAGGCCCTGTCTCTTATACACATCTGACGCTGCCGACGATCTACTCTGTGTAGA
>OJHF01000380.1_pt1 | contig 11194 bp, 10 predicted proteins | sample 1594891 | NCBI WGS metagenome assembly OJHF01 (sample SAMN05416737, study PRJEB24817) | seawater metagenome | isolation source: Sea water | place: Canada:Atlantic | collected 2013-07 | reverse complement strand
CTTGAAAGTCAACTTTAATACCTTTTTGAGCACTTAATCTTTTATCTAAATCTGTAATATGTTCCAGGGGAACTAACTCATCCTTTTTTCCATAAATCATTAAACCTGAAGTAGGACATGGAGATAAGAATGAAAAGTCATAAACATTTGGTTGTGGTGATATTGCAATAAATCTATTTATTTCTGGTCTTCTCATTAATAATTGCATTGCTATTAGTGATCCAAAAGAAAATCCTGAAACCCAACATTGTGAATTGTCAAAATTTTCACGTTCTAACCAATCTAGGGCCGCAGCTGCATCAGCAAGTTCACCTTGACCATTATCAAATTCACCATCACTTTTTCCAACACCTCTAAAGTTTACTCTGCATACAGAAAATCCATTTTCCATAAAAGTATGAAATGTATCAACCACAACTTTATTATTCATTGTTCCTCCATATTGAGGATGAGGTTGCAATACTAGTGCTATTGGTGATGTAATTTTTTCACTTTTGTAATACTTGGCTTCCATTCTTCCGGCAGGTCCAGGTATAAAAACTTCTACTATTTTATTGTCCATAAATGATATTGATTATTATTCTCAAAAAAAAATACACTTATCATAACTAAGCGACAATATGTTATCTTTTTTGCATATTGTATACTTGACTAATTTAGTCAAGTTTGTATAAAAAGCCTTCTTAAATAAGGGTAAAATGAAATTAACATCAAAAGGTAGATATGCAGTAATGGCATTAGCTGATCTCGCTAAGTTTAATAGCGTTAATCCAGTATCTTTAAGAGATATATCGTTAAGACAAGGAATTTCCTTAGATTTTTTAGAACAAATTTTTTCTAAATTAAAAAAATACAATATTGTGAAAAGCATTAGAGGAACTAATGGTGGTTATATCTTAAACAAAGAACCAGAAGAAATTAAATTAGCAAATATACTTAGTGCTGTAGATGAAGAAGTTAAAACTGTTCAATGTAAAAAAGAATCTAAAAAAGGATGTAACAGCAAGACAACAAAGTGCATTACTCATAATTTGTGGGATGAACTTGAGATTCATATCAATAATTTTTTTGAACAAAAAAACTTAAAAGATCTTATTAACAATTCTTCAGAAAGTAGAAATTAAAATGGACGCAAGAGAAAAGGAAATAGAAAAATTAAAAGACTATAAATATGGTTTTTCAACAGATATTGAAAACACTCGAGCTCCTAAAGGTTTAAATGAAGAAGTAATTAAGTTTATCTCGAATATTAAAAAAGAACCACAATGGATGCTTGATTGGAGACTAAAAGCATTTGAAAGACTAAAACAATTAAAAGAACCAAATTGGCAAAAACCTAAATATCCTAAAATAGATTATCAAGATCTTTATTATTATTCAGCACCAAAAAGTATGGATGATAAACCAAAAAGTTTAGATGAGTTAGATCCAAAATTATTAGAGACTTACAATAAACTTGGAATTCCCTTGCAAGAACAAGCAAGACTTAATGGAATTGCAGTTGATGCTGTATTTGATTCTGTTTCTGTTGCAACAACATTCAAGGGTGAGTTAAATAAAAAAGGAATTATTTTTTGCTCTATGTCAGAAGCGATACGAGAACACCCTGAATTAGTAAAAAAATACTTAGGTTCTGTAATTCCATTATCAGATCATTATTTTGCAACACTTAACTCAGCAGTCTTTACTGATGGGTCATTCGTTTATATTCCCGAAGGTGTAAGATGCCCGATGGAACTTTCTACTTATTTTAGAATTAATGCTACAGAAACAGGTCAATTTGAAAGAACTTTGATTATTGCTGATAAAGGAAGTTATGTAAGTTATTTAGAAGGGTGTACTGCACCAATGAGAGACGAAAATCAATTGCATGCTGCTAATGTAGAATTAATTGCACTAGATGATGCTGAAATTAAATATTCAACGGTTCAAAATTGGTACCCTGGAGATAAAGATGGTGTAGGAGGTATTTATAATTTTGTTACTAAAAGAGGATTATGTAAGGGGAAAAATTCAAAAATTTCATGGACACAAGTCGAGACAGGTTCAGCAATCACATGGAAGTATCCAAGTTGTATTTTAAAAGGAGATAATTCTGTTGGAGAATTTTATTCAATAGCTATCACCAATAATCATCAGAAAGCAGACACTGGTACAAAGATGATTCATCTTGGAAAAAATACAAAAAGCAAAATAATTTCTAAAGGTATATCGGCTGGTTTTGCTGATAATACATACAGAGGATTAGTGGATATCGCTAGAAATGCTGATAATGCGAGGAATTTTACTCAATGCGATTCTCTTTTGATGGGTAACAAGTGTGGAGCACATACAGTTCCATACATAAAGAATAAAAATTCTAGCTCAAATATTGAGCATGAAGCGACTACATCAAAAATTAGTGAAGAACAATTATTTTACTGTAATCAAAGAGGTTTAAATCAAGAAGAGGCTGTTAGTTTAATTGTTAATGGTTTTTGCAAAGAAGTGTTACAGCAGCTTCCAATGGAATTTGCTGTTGAAGCGCAAAAATTAGTTGGTATCAGTTTAGAAGGGAGTGTTGGTTAATGTTAACAATTAAAGATCTTAAAGCAAATATTGATAATAAAGAAATATTAAAAGGATTAAATTTAGAAATTAAGCCAGGGGAAGTACATGCGATTATGGGTCCTAATGGATCTGGTAAAAGCACTCTATCAAATGTTCTTTCAGGGAAAAAAGGTTACACAGTAACTGGCGAAGTAAAGTATTTTAATGAAAATCTTTTAGATTTAGAGATTGAAGAAAGAGCTCATAAAGGAATATTTTTAGCATTCCAATATCCATTGGAAATACCAGGAGTTAATACCAATATATTCTTAAAAACATCTCTAAATGCAATTAAAAAAGCTAAAGGTGAAAAAGAATTAGATGCCATTGAATTCTTAAAATTAGTTAAACAAAAAGCAGGCGAATTAAAATTCGATGAAAAAATATTAAGCAGACAATTAAATGTAGGTTTTTCTGGTGGAGAAAAGAAAAAAAATGAAATACTTCAAATGTCTATATTAAATCCTAAGCTGTCTATTCTAGACGAAACAGATTCCGGACTTGATATCGATGCTTTAAAAATAGTTTCAGAAGGTGTTAATGCATTAAGAAGTAAAGAAAGTTCTTTTTTAATCATTACTCATTATCAAAGATTATTAGAATATATAAAACCAGATTTTGTGCATGTTTTAATTAATGGACAAATAGTTAAATCGGGTGGGTCAGAACTTGCATTAGAACTTGAAAACAAAGGATACGAAAGTTTAAGTTAGATTATGGAACAACTAAAAGTAGATTTTAATAAAGTCATAGAAAGTTTAAAACTTTCAGAGAAAAGTATAAATTCTAGAAAAGAAAACTTTAATCAATTTGTAGAGAATGGTTTTCCAAATAAAAGAGTGGAAGATTGGAAATTTTCAGATTTGAATCAGATAATTTCTTCTAATATTGAAAATTTACGCTTCCATACCGACTTTGAAATAAGTGAGATTGATGAAACTACCTTTATTGATAAATTTGCACATAATAAGATAATTTTTCTTAACGGAGTAATTTCAAAAGTTGATTTCAGCTCTGAAGATGACACTAAAGTTTTGATAACAAGAGATTTAAATCAAAATGAAAATTCTAAAGAAGTTAATTCATTGGTTTCATTGAACAATGCTCTCATTGCCAGCTATATCAGAGTAACGGTTAAAGAGAACTATTCAATGAATAAGCCATTAATTATATACAATATTACAACCAAAGAGCTTAAATCAACAGCGATCAATTTGAAAACAGACATTGTTCTTGAAAAAAATAGTAGTTTGAAACTTATAGATTTGTTTGATGATAGTTCTGAAAATAATTTTATAAATATAGTTCAAAATTTTGATATTGCACAAGATGCTATTCTTAAAAATTATAAGATCGATCATAAAAAAAATTCTAATATTAAATACTCTTATAATAACATTAATTTAGAAAAAAATAGTATTTCAGAAAACTTTATTTTTTCGACTGGGTCTAAATTTATAAAAAATGAAATTAATTGTAATTTAAATAATGAGTACAGCTCAGCATTTATTAATGGAATAATAAATTTAACAAACTCACAACATCATGAAATCAAAACTAATATTAATCATCTAGCTGAAAATACAAAAAGCTATCAATTAATTAAAAGTGTTTTAAATGAAAATGCAAAAGGTATTTATCAAGGTAAAATTTATGTAGACTCAAAAGCCCAAAAAACAAATGGGTATCAACTCAGTAAGGCTCTATTATTAAGTGAGAATACTGAATTTGATGGAAAACCAGAACTTGAGATCTATGCTGATGATGTAAAATGCTCTCATGGAGCAACATCTGGAAATTTAGATGAAGATGCAATATTTTACTTGATGTCTCGTGGTTTGAGTAATCAGCAATCAAAAGAATTATTAATCAATGGTTTTTTACTTGATGCAGTAGAAAAAATTACAGATATAGAAATTAAAGATCTAATTAAAAATATGATAGGAATTACAGAATGAGTATATCAGACATAAAAAAAGAGTTTCCAATATTTAGTAACAAGATTCATAATAACGATCTTGTTTATCTTGATAGTGCTAACTCATCTCAAAAACCACAATCAGTAATTGATAGAGTTAACGAATTTTATACTAATGAATTTTCAAATACAGGCAGAAGTGTTCATTACTTAGCTGTGGCAGCAACTAATCTTTATGAAAATACACGATCTTCTGTTCAAAAATATATTAATGCTAAAGATAAAAATGAAATTGTATTTACTAAAGGTGCCACAGAAGCAATTAACCTTGTGGCTAATACTTTTGGCCAAAAATATTTAGAACATGGAGACGAAATTCTTATAACTGAACTTGAACATCACTCTAATTATGTGCCATGGCACTTTTTAAGACAATCAAAAGGAATTAAGATTGAATTTGCAGAAATTAATGATGATGGGGAAATTACTCTCGAAAGTATTGAAAAAAAAATAAATTCAAAAACAAAATTAATTGCTATTACTCATTTATCTAATGTGACTGGAGCTGTTTTGCCAGTTAAAGAAATAACAGAATTAGCTCACTCAAAAGGTATCGCAGTTTTAGTTGATGGTTGTCAGGGTGCGCCACATTTAAAGTTAGATATGCAAGATATTGACTGTGATTTTTACGCTATTTCATGTCATAAAATGTATGGACCAACTGGTCTCGGAGTGCTTTATGCCAAAAAAAAATGGTTAGAACAATTACCTCCTTATCAAGGTGGTGGTGGTATGATTAATGACGTTAAAAAAGACAGTATTACTTATGGTGATTTACCAAACAAGTATGAAGCAGGAACAATGGCAACAGCACAAGTTATTGCCTTTGATCAATCTATAAAGTTTCTAGAAAAAGTTGGAATAGAAAGTATGATTAAACATGAACAAGAATTAATTGAATATGGACAAGAAATCTTAAAAAGAAACAATTCTGTTAAGTTAATAGGTAATCCTAAAAATAGAGCTGCAGTTTTATCTTTTACAATTGAAGGCGTACATCCACACGACATAGCCACTATATTAGATGAAGATGGTGTTGCTATAAGAGCTGGACACCATTGCTGTCAAATCTTACATGATAAATTAGGAATTTCAGCAAGCGCACGTGCTTCTTTAGGTGTTTATAATACAAAGGAAGATCTAGACCAACTTAATAGCTCAATAAATAACTGTAAAAAAATTTTTAATTTATAATGAATATTAAAGAACTTTATCAAGAAATTATTTTAGAACATGGAAAAAATCCACGCAATCTAAGAAAGACAGAAAATTTTAACAAAGATGCAAAAGGTAATAACCCTTTATGTGGTGATAATGTTCATATATTTCTAAAATTGGATGAAGACAAAAAAGTACAAGATGTTTCATTTGAGGGAAGTGGCTGTGCAATTTCAATGGCATCAGCATCAATCATGACTGATTTAATGAAGGGAAAAGAAGAAGCTCAAGTCAAAGAAATTGTAAATGATTTTTTGGGTATGATTAAAGAAAACCCTGAATTAAAATCAAAAAATTTGCAGGAAGATGAAAAAACTAAGTTAATGTGCTTATCTGGAGTAAAACAATATCCAATGAGAGTAAAATGTGCAACATTATCATGGCACACTTTAATTTCTGCAATTGACAAAACTCAAGAAGAAATCAATACTGAAAACTAGATAAAATTATGGATTTAAGAGAACAAGTAATAGCTGAAATTAGAAAAATTTATGATCCTGAGATACCAGTTAATATTTATGAATTAGGTTTGATTTATGACGTTAAGGTAAAAGAGGATAAAGCTAAAATTATAATGACTTTAACTACACCCAATTGTCCTGTCGCTGAAAGCTTACCTCAAGAGGTTAAAGATAGTGCCATGCAAGTGGAAGGTATTAAAGAAGTTGATCTTGATTTAGTTTTTGAACCACCTTGGGAAAAGTCAATGATGTCAGAGGCAGCTAAATTGGAGTTAAATTTATAATGAATCCAATAATTAAACTAAGTGATAATGCTGCAAGTCGTATTAAAGAAATTATGTCTGGAATTGAATCAAGCTCAATTGGTGTCAGAGTTGCAGTTAAATCTGGTGGTTGTGCAGGAATGTCATATGTTATGGAATATGCTAAAGAAGTTAATCCTACAGATGAGATTATCGAAGATAAGGGTGTAAAAGTATTTGTTGATGCAGGAGCTGTAATGTATCTGCTCGGAACTGAGATGGATTATAAAAAAGAGGAGTTTTCTTCATCATTTGTGTTCAATAATCCCAATGAATCTGAGCGTTGTGGCTGTGGAGAATCTTTTAAAGTCTAATATAACAAATACGCATATCAGTATTGCAATTTACGCATATCTAGGGTATTTAATGAGTATGAACAAATTTGAATTTAAAAATCTTGTTAAATCATTAGAAAAATCATTAAAAGAAAGAACATTCTTTAAGACTCTTCGAACGGAAGTAAATACTGGTGCTAATGGCACGCAGGATTATGTTGTTAAAAAAGGAATTAACAAAGATAAAATCGCAACTACTAGACAGTAATAATTTTAGCTACTGTAATACATCTCAAACTCAACAGGATGAGGCGCATGTTCAAATCTATGTATCTCTTCAAATTTTAATGCAATGTAAGCATCAATTTGATCATCCGTAAATACACCACCTTCAGTTAAAAAATCTCTATCCTTATCTAAACTTTCCATAGCTTCTCTTAGGGAGCCACAAACAGTTGGGATATTTCTAACCTCTTCAGGAGGTAAGTCATAAAGATCTTTATCAAAAGATTCACCTGGATGAATTTTATTTTTAATACCATCTAAACCAGCCATAAGCATAGCGGCAAAAGTTAAGTAAGGGTTTCCTGATGCATCAGGAAATCTTATCTCACATCTAGCACCATTTTTATTTAAACTAATCGGTATTCTACAAGATGCAGATCTATTTCTTGCAGAGTAAGCTAACAGTACAGGTGCTTCAAATCCTGGTATTAATCTTTTATAACTATTTGTTGTAGAGTTTGAAAAAGCATTAATAGCTTTTGCATGTTTTAAAATACCACCAATATAATGTAATGCTATCTCTGATAATCCAGCATAAGCTTCACCAGAAAAAACAGGTTTATCATTTTTCCAAATTGATTGATGAATATGCATTCCAGAACCATTATCACCAGCAACAGGCTTTGGCATAAATGTTGCTGTTTTTCCAAATGAATGAGAAACCATTTGAACTACATATTTATAAAGCTGAACATTATCTGCTGTTTCAACTAAAGTTCCAAAAACCATACCTAGCTCATGTTGACTTGGAGCAACTTCATGGTGATGTTTTTCAACTTTAACACCTACTTCTTTTAAACTTTTTAAATATTCACCTCTCATATCTTGTTCACTATCAACTGGAGGTACTGGGAAATATCCACCTTTAACTGGAGGTCTGTGACCCATATTTCCATTGGCATATATGGTTCCAGAATTATAAGGACCTTCTTTGCTGTCTATTATAAAACCAGTATTATTTGGATCGTTATTAATTCTAACATCGTCAAAAACAAAAAATTCTGGTTCAGGACCAAAAAATGCCTTGTCACCAATTCCGGTGAGTACAACGACATTAATTTCCTGTGTTTCTCTACAGATATTAACGGCGTCCAGCATTTCAAAATTTGTTTCAGGCCGAAAGGCATTGTATACCTCAGGTCTGTTAATCGTTATTTTTGCGATACCTTCAAAGAAATCAAATTTGATATCTTCATAGGATTTAATGGTGGTCCAATTTCTTTCTGACATAACATTGTTTGTGCAAAAATAACAACATCAAACGAAAGGAAAGGTTTAAACGGGGTTTAGTTTATTGCTGTTTTGAGTAATAATTGTTAATGAATTACAATTTCATCTATAAACGTCCATGGTTTATGACCATTACCAGGCAAACCAATTGGAATCAGCTTGTTTGTTTGAATTTGAAATCTGAGCTTTTTTGATCTTTGACCCATTTTCACTTTAATAATTTCAGTATCTATTTTTTGACTTAGAAAGATGTTATTCCTTCTTTTAGAGCAGTTTTCAATTTTGATTTCATTAGGTAAATAAATCCATGAACCATTCGATTTCAAAAAGCTTAAATCAACATGCTTGATTTTAATTTTCTTTGGTAATTCTATTTCGAAAACAATAATGTTGGTATCAAACCCAATCCATTCATGTCCTCTCCAAGGCTGGGAACCTCTTTGACCATCTGTCAGTATTGATGGGGAATGGTTGTATTGTTGGTTAGGTTGGGTTAAATACCTTACAGGTATACCTAATGCTTTGTGATTTTCTATAAGAAGATCTGAATTCAATCCTGTTTTGCTACTCGTGAATGAAACTTTAATTTTCTGCGTTTCATTTTTTGTTCTTTCTATGATAAAGTGTTGTTTGTTTTTCAAGATGAAATCTAAGTCTTCAAGTTTATTTTGATATTGAATACGTGCTTTGAATTCCTCTTCTTGGTCTTTAGATTCTAATTCAATTCGAAGACCTTTTTTTTCAGTTTTAGTATTGATATTCGCAAGTTGACTTGTTTTTGAATAGTTGACATGAAGCAGGTCGAGTTGTTTCAGATGGCCATTACTTAAAATGCTATAAAACGTCTCATAATCTGGTTTTTCCGTACACCATAAAGTTTGGCTTAAGGCTATAGCCCTCGGGTAGGCCATGTATTCAAGCTGCTTAAATGTTGAAATGTATTCTGTCCATAAATTGGCTTGACCACCAAGGATATAATTTGCATGCGCGGCATCTAACTCCTTTGGGATTGGATTGAATTGGTATACTTTCTCTAGTGATGTGAACCCACCGATAGCAAGAGGTTCGTTGTTTGTTTTTCCTTGGTAATGGTCAAAGTAACAATGGGACCCAGGTGACATAATGACGTAGTGTTCCTTTTTACAAGCTTCAATACCGCCATCAAATCCTCGCCAAGACATCACTGTTGCATCTGGGGATAAGCCACCTTCGAGTATTTCGTCCCAGCCAATAATTCTCTTGTTTTTTGTTGCAAGGTACTTTTCAATTTGAGTAATAAAATAGCTTTGTAATTCATGTGCATCTTTAAGCTTATTCACTTTGATTACCTCCTGACATTGTTCGCATTTATTCCATTGCGTTTTGGGTGCTTCATCGCCGCCAATGTGAATGTATTCACCAGGAAACAGTTCAGTAACCTCATCTAGTACCTTCTTAAGAAACGTAAGGCTTTCTTCTTTTGCGCAATAGACATCTTCAAAAACACCCCAAATACCCGGGACGCCTTGCGCAATACCTGTACAGGAAAACTCAGGATAGGCTGCCAATGCAGCACGGCTATGGCCAGGCATTTCGATTTCTGGGATGACCGTGATGTGTCTTTTTCCAGCATAGGCTACTACTTCTTTAATTTCTTCTTGGGTATAGAATCCTCCATGTCTCTCCTTTTTAAAACTCCTAGGGGTGGTTGTATAGTGATTTAATAAGGTGCTGTCTCGCCATGCTCCTATAGTTGTTAATTTTGGAAAAGCTTTTATTTCTATACGCCATCCTTGATCGTCGGTCAGATGCCAATGGAATTTATTGAATTTATAGATTGCCATTAAATCCAAATACCTCTTGACTTCTTCAACTGAAAAAAAATGCCGGGAAACATCCAGGTGAAGTCCACGCCATTCAAATTTAGGATAGTCTTGCACAAAGGCATTCTGGATATATTTAAAATCATTTTCTGTTTGAATCAACTGCATAAGAGATTGCATTGCATAGTATAAAGCAGACTCACTAGCGTATGAAATGAAGATATCATCACTAATTGCAATGGAATAAGACCCATTGGGAACGTTTTTAAGCTCCCTTAACCTAATTAAAGGTCGATCGATAGCTTCTTTTGTGTCTAATGAATGAAAAGTGCTTAAAAGGAGTTTAAACTGGATTAATGCTTCTTTCGAGAACTGGCTACTTTTTATACTCAAACCTTGAGGCAAGTAAAGTTTACCCGGTGTTTGTTTGTAAACAACAGGGCTCGGGAGTATCGGTGAATAAGTGTTGTTTTGCAAAAAACAATGGAAACCAATAAGGATGTATATGAGAAGAGCTAATGGTTTCGACATTTATTTTTTTTGGTTTGTGCGAAGTTAAGAAATACCCGTAGTATTTATTTTAAAAAATGATGATATTTCGAAGTGCTACTTTTATAATTATCTTTGCGTAAAATGAAATAAATGAAGATTGCGAATAATATTCTAGAGACAATTGGGAATACACCTTTGGTACGATTAAACAAGGTTACAAAAGAGGTTGACGCAACCGTTTTGGCTAAGGTTGAGTTTTTCAATCCAGGAAGTTCTGTTAAAGATAGAATGGCTGTTAAAATGGTAGAAGATGCCGAAGCTGATGGCCGTTTAAAGCCAGGAGGAACAATTGTTGAAGGCACCTCTGGCAATACAGGTATGGGGTTGGCTTTAGCTGCTATTGTTAAAGGGTATAAGCTTATTTGCGTTTCTACTGACAAGCAATCTAAGGAGAAGTTTGATATATTAAGAGCCGTTGGTGCTGAGGTTATTGTTTGCCCTACAGATGTAGATCCAAAAGCTGTCTCTTATACACATCTGACGCTGCCGACGATCTACTCTG
>OJHF01000378.1_pt1 | contig 11213 bp, 8 predicted proteins | sample 1594891 | NCBI WGS metagenome assembly OJHF01 (sample SAMN05416737, study PRJEB24817) | seawater metagenome | isolation source: Sea water | place: Canada:Atlantic | collected 2013-07 | reverse complement strand
ACGAGATTGCCTCTTGTCTCGTGGGCTCGGAGATGTGTATAAGAGACAGGGGCATTGCAAGAAACACAGTTGGCAGAACTGTATTTATGTATTGATGGCATTAAATACGTACGCAGGCGTTTAAAAACTTGGATGCGGCCCCAGAGACGAAGCGTCTCCCTTTGGCTTCTGGGAGCTCAAAACACGGTCATACCCCAACCCCTTGGTGTAGTAGGTATTATTGTGCCTTGGAATTATCCTTTATTTTTATGCATCAGCCCACTAATTGGGGCAATTGCTGCGGGTAATCGCTGTATGATAAAAATGGCAACCAATTCAAGCCATCTTAGTCTGTTAATGCAGGAGTTGTTTGCCCAAAATTTTCCTACAGACCTGCTTTGTATCTTACATGGTGCTGACGGCTCAGAATTTTCTGCCCTACCCTTTGATCATTTAATTTTTACTGGTTCTAGTCAAACTGGTCAACAAATTATGCGGGTCGCTGCTGACAACCTAACACCAGTGACTTTAGAGCTTGGGGGTAAGTCACCTACTATTATTGCCCCCGATTATTCAATCATTAAAGCTGCACAACGGCTCCTGTTTTCAAAGTGTTTGAATGCGGGCCAAACCTGTGTGGCTCCTGATTACTTATTTGTACCAGAAGGTAAAGTCGATGAGTTTATTGCGGCTGCCAAAACCATTGTAAGCGGCCGATATAGGGATATTGAAAGCACTGATTACACTTCTATTATTAATGATAGCGCCTTTACACGTCTTCAAAGCGTGCTTGCAGATGCCGTTAATCTTGGGGCAACATCTATTCCTTTGTTGCCAAACAGTGCTGCCAACCCAGCTAGCCGCAAGTTTCCACCTATATTATTGACAGGGGTAACAGGTAATATGAGAGTCATGCAAGAAGAAATATTTGGGCCCATACTTCCCATTATGACTTACCAACACATAGACCAAGTATTGGCCTACATCAATGGTCAAGATCATCCCTTAGCGCTATATTTATTCAGTGATGATAAGACCCTACAAACGAAAGTTATTAATAAAACCAGATCTGGTGGGGTTGGCCTTAACGATACTGCCTTGCAAGTGGGCCAACAAGATATGCCTTTTGGTGGTGTGGGTAAAAGTGGCATGGGCCAATACCATGGGGTAGAGGGTTTCATGGCCATGAGCAAGCTACGACCTATTTTTAGGCAGGCCCATAGATCGGCCTTATCACTAATGTACCCGCCTTATGGTAAAACCTTCGACACCATTATTAAGCTCATGCTTAGATTATAAGTCACCATTGAAAAACAAAGATGATCTAAAATGCCCATAACCCTCCAAAGCCTCTGGCAGGCCAGCGCTAATAACCCCTTTACCGGCCAAGCTCTGGCACGCCATGCGCACACAGACGTAGCCATTATTGGGGGCGGCTATGGTGGCTTGTCGGCGGCCTTGGAGTTAGCTAAAAGCGGCCTTGATGTGCACTTGCTTGAAGCCCAAACTATTGGCTTTGGTGGTTCTGGGCGTAATGTGGGTTTGGTGAATGCCGGTTTATGGACCCCACCCGACGACATTGAAGCTACACTAGGACAAGCCGCAGGACAAAAACTGAACCAAGCCTTCGCCTGTGCACCTGATATGGTGTTTGATTTAATCCAGAAATACCAGATCGATTGCAACCCAGTGCGGCATGGCACCCTTCACTGTGCCACCAACAAAAGCGGTCTGAAAGATCTTAACCGACGTTTTTTACAGCAGCAAAAGCGCCAAGCCCCTGTGGAATTATTAAGCGCATCAGCCACAATGCAGCGCACAGGATCTAGTGAGTTTTTAGGGGCTTTATTCGATGCCCGTGCAGGCACTATTCAACCATTAAGTTATGCCTTTGGTTTAGCCCACGCAGCAGAGAAAGCCGGCGCGAGCATAAACACTCAGTCACCTGTGCTTGATTATCGTTACCAAGACAAGCAATGGCACATAACCACTGCACAAGGCCGCGTTAGCGCCAATCAATTAATTGTGGCAACTAATGCTTATGGCACCCAAAACGATGCCCAGCGTAGCTCTAGGGATGCTCAAAGTCAGGCTCCACAAAGCCAAACAAAAGGTTATTTTACACCCATCGGTTACTGCCAATTTGCCACTGCACCGTTAACTCTTAAACAGCAAGCGCAGATTCTACCTCACAAAGAAGGCTGCTGGGACACGGCCCATGCGATGTCTTCTTTCAGACTTGATCACAAGGGCCGTTTAATTATTGGTGGTGTAGGATCTTTGGAGCACACAGGTTCTAGCACTCACATGCATTGGGCCCAGCGCAAACTCAAGGCCTTATTTCCAGAGCTCAAAGCCTATGAGTTTGACTATATGTGGAGTGGCCAAATTGCCATGACTGCTGACAAACTGCCTAAGATGAGTGCCATGGGTCCTCAAGCCATTAGTTTATATGGGTACAGTGGCCGCGGCATTGGCCCCGCTACTACCTTAGGTTGTGCTGCGGCAAAATGGGCCATGGGTTTAGATGAAACCCACTTACCTCTTGCGATTAGTGACCCTACAATGGATCGCCACTGGCGCTTAAAATCGGCCTATTACAATACCGGGGCGTTGCTGGCTCATTGGTTTGAGAGCCGTCTCTAGGGCCCACATAGGTAGTTGTTAGGCATGCTTTTATAATGTTAGTGAAAGACCAACATGACGCTAAAATTTGACCTAAACTAAGTTGACACAAATCTATTATGGAGCTGACATGAACAAGGTAACTTTAGAGTCAGATGGCCAAATCATTGGCTTAACAGTGGCGGATCACACTAGCCGCTTTCACGCCATTTGGCTCAGGGACAATGCGTTAGATCCAGCCACACGCAGCGCTAGTAATGGCCAGCGACTGATTACCTTACAGGACATTGATGCTAAGCTTTTTGTCAGTCATACCCAAGTCACACAAGATGTCTTAACAGTGACTTTCATGCCCGAAAACAAAACAGTCGATTTCCCTCTTAATTGGCTTTTAAGTCATGCCTATGACAAACCTATTGAGACCACCAAAGGGTGGCATAAACCCAACCAAACCCTGTGGGACAGTAGTTTAATGGCCAGCTTACCCGAGGCTGAGTTTGATGCTGCGGTTACCTCGCCACAGACTTTAAAGGTGTGGCTTAAGCAGATAGCACAGTTTGGTTTTGCCAAACTCAATGCGGGTCCGGTGCATGCGGGTGCTTTAACTCGGGTAGTTGACCTGTTTGGCCATTTACGCGAGACCAACTATGGCCGCATATTTGAGGTGCGAGTTGAAGAAAAGCCCACTAATCTTGCCTATACTGGCTTGGCTTTACAGGCCCACACAGACAATCCTTACCGCGACCCTGTGCCCACCATTCAAGTGCTTTATTGCTTAGAAAGCTCTGTACCTGGTGGCGACAATGTCTTAGTGGATGGTTTTAATGCGGCCACCCAATTGCGTCAAGTAGACCCTCATGGTTTTAATTTGCTCAGCACCTATTGTGCGCATTTTGAATATGCTGGCGAACACGACGTTTGCTTACAGGCAAGACGCCCCATGATCGAGTTGTCTGCTGATGGACAATTACAGGGCATTCGCTTCAATAATCGTTCTGCAGCACCTTTTACCGATATTCCTTTTGAGCACATGCAAGACTACTATGCGGCATATCGCCGCTTTGCTGAAATTATTGACAACCCAGCCTCTGAAGTTGGCTTTCGACTCAATGCTGGTGATTGTTTTGTGCTGGATAACACCCGTGTGTTGCATGCTCGTAAGGCATTTTCTGGCGCTGGCACGCGCTGGCTGCAAGGCTGTTATGCCGACATGGATGGCCTGCTTTCTCGCTTATCTGTGCTTACTAACAACCATAAAGATGCCCTTTTGGGTTAGAAGTCGAGTTAGGAGCTGGGATAGGAGTAAAATCATGCAAAATCACGTTAAGAATTTAACCCCAAGCAACATTGTGGCTCACTTAGGCCACATATTTCACCACAGTGGCAGGCAAGCTTATCTGGGTGAGCCCGTGACTATGGCACAACATATGCTCCAAGGGGCGTCTCTGGCAGAGCATCAAGGGCACTCTAATATCGTGATTGCTGCGGCTTTATTGCACGATATAGGTCATTTCACCAGTGACTTTGGTACTTTTTCAATGGACGACTCCCATGATCGCCAGCATGAAGTTTATGGCGCCAAAGTATTAGCACCATTTTTTCCAGAATCTGTGACCCAATGTGTGCGCCATCATGTGTCGGCCAAGCGTTACTTATGTGCGACCCGATCAGAGTATTTTTCAAAGCTAAGTGCCGCCTCAGTGCACTCATTAAAGCTTCAAGGTGGGCCCATGACTGCCCTAGAAGTGTCGCAGTTTGAGACCAACCCCTACCTGCAATCGATTATCAAGGTTCGTTTGGTGGATGATGGGGGTAAAGTGGCTAACCTTAAAACCCGCAGCTTTAGCGACTTTGAGCAGCTACTGCAGAACTTAGTGGATGAACATTGCACTAATCCCCTTTAATGACTAGTGCCTGTTAATACCTGCTAGCGACTCCTAATAGCTGCTAGACACTCCTAACAACCACCAGTAACTTCTAATCCCTGCTAGTTAATGCTGGTCACTGTTAGTGACCAGTTTTTTGATTTCATCCAGACTGGCTGGATCATCAATGGTGGCTGGCACCACAAAAGTTTCACCATTAGCAATGTGACGGATGATGTTACGTAAAATTTTACCTGATCTGGTTTTTGGCAAGCGCGCCACTATGTGAGCACTTTTTAACACCGCAATAGGACCTATGGTTTTACGCAACATGGTTACAATTTCTTTACTTAGCTGAGCTTCATCAATGCTTGCGCCCGCTTTAAGTAATACTAAAGCCATGGGTAATTGGCCTTTTAGATCATCTTGCACCCCTATTACGGCGCACTCGGCGACCATCTCATGAGCACCTACGACCTCTTCCATTTCACCCGTAGACAACCTGTGGCCGGCAATATTAATAACGTCATCCGTACGCCCCATAATAAACACATAGTCATCCTCGTCACGATAACCACCGTCGCCCGAAGTGTAATAGCCTGGAAATTGTGCCAAATAAGAGTCATGCACACGAGTGTCATCCCCCCAAATGCCAATTAAACATCCAGGTGGCAGGGGTAACTTGAGGGCAATATTACCTTTTTCGTTAGCTCCTAAAGGCACACCTGCATCCGACAAAATACGTAAGTCGTAACCTGCAATGGCCACAGTGGACGAACCTGCTTTGGCAGGCAAATCATCCAAACCCACGGGGTTGGCACAAATAGACCAGCCCGTCTCTGTTTGCCACCAATGGTCGACCACTGGCCTTCCTATAATGTCTAAGGCCCAATCATAGGTGGGTGGGTCTAGTCTTTCACCTGCCATGAATACTGTTTCTAAACTACTAATGTCATACTTTTTAAGTAATTCACCCTCAGGATCTTCTTTTTTAATGGCTCGAAAAGCAGTCGGTGCTGAGAAAATAGCTTTGACTTTATATTCCTCAATCACTCGCCAAAATGCCCCCGCGTCAGGCGTCATGACTGGCTTACCTTCATAAAGAATACTGGTACACCCTGCCAACAATGGCGCATAAACAATATAGGAGTGCCCTACTACCCATCCCACATCTGACGCTGCCCAAAAGACATCGCCAGCCGACATATTGTAAATCGCACTCATACTATAATGAAGAGCCACCGCATGGCCCCCATTGTCCCGCACGATACCTTTGGGCTTGCCCGTGGTGCCTGAGGTGTAAAGAATATAGAGAGGGTCTGTTGCTTTCACAGTGACTGCTTCGGCGGGTTCAGCCTGGGCCATCAACTGCAGCCAGTCATGATCTCGCCCTGCTTGGAGGGATGCCTTTAATTGTGGTCGTTGTAATATCACCACACTTTGCACTTGATGCTGGGCTAACTGCAAAGCCTCGTCTAACAATGGTTTGTAGGCAATGACCTTGGCCACTTCAATGCCACAGGACGCACTGACAATAGCCGTTGGTTTTGCGTCATCAATGCGCACAGCCAATTCAGCTGCAGCAAAGCCCCCAAATACCACAGAGTGCACAGCACCAATACGAGCACAGGCTAACATGGCAATCGCAGCTTCCATCACCATCGGCATATAGATCACCACGCGGTCACCTTTAGCCACACCTTGCTGTCTTAGCGCACCGGCAAACAGAGCCACTTGGTGTAATAATTGAGCGTAAGTATGGCTAGATTGCAGACCGGTAACGGGTGAATCGTAATAAATAGCCACTTGATCGCCCCGACCATTAGCCACGTGATGATCAAGGGCCATATAGCAGGTATTCATTTCACCGTCACTAAACCAACGCCCAGTGGGCCATGTGCCCGTATCTACCCCCTGAGTGGGGGTTTTAAACCAAGGTAGACGCTGCGCCTGCTGTTGCCAAAATAATGCAGGTTGCGTGAGTGCCTGTTGGTAGGTTGTGGCATAGCTCATAGACTTTTACTCGATCAGGGCAGCAAATAAGCCACCATACTAACCGACATGAGCTCAATTGAAACTACGACTTTGGAGTAACACCATGTTTGGGTCGCCTTGATGCACATGACTAAAAGCCTCACCTCTATGCCCACTTTGTTTATTAAGGGGCACACTTTGTTTATTGAGGGGCACAATGGGTGGCAATAAAGTCCTCTGCACAAGCAAATATTAATTCTTTACGTTCAGGTTTCATATTTTCAAGGGTTTTACGCATAAACGATAAACGTGGGTTATTTTTTAATACCCCCATGTGACGGCTAACAAAACGCCAATATAGGCCATCGACCGTGTCACACCACTCACCCTTTTTATAATCACTCATTTTAAGAATGTAATTAGACCCACAAATGTAAGGCTTAGTCGCAAAGATGCCACCATCTGCAAAGGTTCCCATACCAAACACATTAGGCGTCATGACCCACTCTGAAGAATCCACATACATTTCCATAAACCATCGATAGACCTGTGCTGGGTGCACCTCACACAAGGTCATAAGGTTAGCGATCACCATGAGTCGATTGATGTGGTGAGTGTAGCCAAACTTCTGGGAAAAACCGATGGCATCGTCCAAGGGTGGAATACCTGTATCACCGGAATACCAGCTACTTTTTAATGTGCCAGAGAAATTAAAAAAGTTACTCTCTAGTTGGGTTGCACCATGGTGCTGATAAACCCCTCTAATAAATTCACGCCAGCCAATAATCTGTCGTAAAAAACCCTCCACAGAGTTCAACGGCACATGGTTTGCTTCAGTGTAAGCCAACACTTTATTAATAATGTCATAAGGGGTAATTAAGCCCATGTTTAAAGAGGGGCTAATGGCGCTGTGAAACATAAAGGTATCATTTTGCAAAATAGCATCTTCGTAAATACCAAAGTTTTCAAATTTCAGGCTTAGAAAGTGGTCAATATGTGCCAGGGCATCTGGTCGAGTCAGAGGCATCCAAACGTCATTCATCTGACCTGGGTGGCCAGAGAACCTGAGTGCTATGGTGGTTTTTAAGGGTTCAATGTAAGCGCTCTGCTGGGGCTCATACTGCTCTGGTAGGGACAAACCCTTGGGAATTTTCTTACGGTTATCTTCATCAAAAGACCACTTACCACCCAAGGGTTTTTGCTCTTCATCCATGAGTAGATTGAGCTTTTTACGCACCTCTTTATAAAAATTACCCATGCGCAACACTTTTGTTTTTCCAGTAAAGGATAAAAACTCTTGTCGATCTAAAATAAACATGGGCGATGGCAATACTGTAAGCGTTAGGTTTTGCTGGGCAGCAAAGGTTTGTATTCTCGTTTCAAAGTCTTTGTCTTCAATTTCAAAAATGGTCAGTGAGGTAACCTCGCGCTCTAAAATACACTTAGCTAACTTTTCTTCATAGGCTTGATCAAACGATGGATCATCAATATCAACATAATCAACTTTGAAATTATGAGTTTGCAACTCATCCCGTTTTTCACGCATCGCCGCTAAAAACATTAAGATCTTTAACTTATGGTGTTTCTCATAGGTGCAAAGGCCCAAGTCTTCTGCCATAAATATAAAATCAGTGGCGGCTGTTTGCATGTTTGCTATGGGAAATAGTTGATTGCCAAGCACTAAAAGCAAGCTATTATTGGGCATATTTAATCTAAACCTTTACTCGTGAGATGTTGGATTATGGGGTTTTAAGATGCATCAATAATTAGGGGGTAAGAAGGCATCAACCCAAGCTCATATGAACTATTCAATTGCCGCTCTAGTCTACGCCTTAGCCTGCCAAATTCAATATAAGTCTGCAACATAAATAGCTCACTTATCGCACTCTGATAGCACACTGATAGCAAACTGATTAAATACATAAAGCGCACACATAACCTAGACATGACTTACACATGACTTAAACATAAATTAAACACGACTTAAACATAGCACTAGCCAATAAAACACCCCATCAACCCACGGTAAGTAAGTGATCGCTTACCCTACAGGGCCATTAAAAAAACACAAATCATCCAAAACCCCCTATCCATGTTGCACTTGGGGTGAGTAGTTTAACGCGATGGCGGCATCATTCCTGAGTAGTTTATGCCACTCAATAACGCCATATCACGATGCCATGTTGCTAAATCCTCTTGGGTAAATTTTCTTAAGGCATCATGCCCGCAGGCGCGAGCCATCACCTGCATTAAAAGGGTTGAGGATTCAAAAAAGTTCTTCAGTTGAACAGAAGATTTTTCTACATTTAATCGCTGCCGTAAATCTGCTTTTTGAGTAGCAATGCCAGCGGGGCAATTATTAGTATTACAAATTCTTGCAGCCACACATCCGATCGACTGCATCGCACTATTGGAGATCGCCACACCATCTGCTCCTAAAGCCATGGCCTTAACAAAATCCATCGGTACTCGCAAACCACCGGTAATGATCAAGGTGACTTCGCCACTTGCGCCCTGCTCATTTAAATACTTGCGGGCCCTCGCCAATGCGGGAATCGTAGGCACACTAATATGGTCCCTAAACATCTCAGGTGCAGCCCCTGTGCCACCGCCACGCCCATCAAGAATAATATAGTCAGCGCTGGCATCCAGAGCAAATTGAATGTCTTTTTCAATGTGGTTAGCACTGAGTTTAAAGCCAATGGGAATACCACCCGTAATAGAGCGTACCCGATCAGCAAATTTTCTGAAGTCTTTAGGCGAATGTAAATCTTTAAAAGTGGGTGGCGAGATAGCCGCCTCACCCGCTGCAATACCCCGCACTTGGGCAATTTTACCAATATTTTTATTACCAGGAAGATGGCCTCCAGTACCCGTTTTTGCGCCTTGGCCACCTTTAAAATGAAAGGCCTGAACGTTTTTTAACTGGGCTTCATCATACCCAAATTGGGCACTAGCAAGTTCATAAAAATAGCGCGAGTTGGCTTGTTGCTCTGCAGGTAACATGCCCCCTTCACCAGAACAAATGCCCGTACCAGCTAACTCAGCACCTATTGATAAAGACAACTTCGCTTCTTCTGATAATGCACCAAAACTCATATCTGAGACAAATAATGGGATCTTTAAGATGAGTGGCTTTTTAGCCCTTGGCCCAATCACTAGTTCACTGCTAACTGCCACATCTTCAAACAAAGGTTTACGTGCCATCTGTGCTGTCATAATCTGAATATCATCCCAGTGAGGCAACTCGTGACGGGGCACCCCCATAGATGTCATAGGGCCGTGGTGGCCCATCTTAGATAAACCGTCCCTCGCAAGTTGGTGGATAAACTCCACAGTAGGCTCTTCTTTTGTGGCACTAACAAGGGGGATTTTAGAGGCGTCAACTCCCAAACCAGGGCCTTCTTTACCTATTGAACTTTCGTTAAATTGTTTATGACTGCCATCGCAAAATGGTAAATTTGAAGAATGTTTGCACTGACACAAATACGCATCGCCTGCCTCCTCTGCTACTAACTGCTGCGGTTTAAAGTCAGTACCGACATGGGAGCCATCACAAAAGGGTTGCTGACTTGATCGACCACAAGTACAAAAGGCATAGGCCTCTCCTTTGGCAAGGGTGACTTTAACGGGTTTATTATTAGCGACTACAGGTTTCATTTATTATTTCTCTATCTGGCTCATGTGCATGAGGTGCAAAAAAAAAGACTGCTAAAGCAATCTTTAAAGGGGTATTAACACCAATCTTCGACTAAATCGACGCCCGATCGTGTGGTTGCATAAAATCAATCACCGGACCTACAGGTATAATCAAGGTGGGGTTAATGGTTTCGTGGCTGCCATAGTAATGCGCTTTACAGTGCTCCACATGCACCGTCTGAGCGACACCTGGCACTTGATATAAGTCCTTTAAATAACCCCACAAATGTGGGTAATCTACAATGCGACGCAGGTTGCATTTAAAATGTCCCACATAAACAGCATCAAAGCGCACCAAGGTGGTAAATAGACGCCAGTCTGCTTCAGTAATGGTGTTGCCCGTTAAATAACGTTGCTTGGCTAACCGAGATTCAAGGGTATCTAGGCCATTAAACACATCGGTGACCGCATCGTTATAGGCGGTTTGGGTGGTAGCAAATCCAGCTCGGTAAACCCCATTATTGATGTTGGGGTAGATAAAATCATTCAATTCGTCAATTTCTGTGAGCAACTCAGGAGGACAGAAGTCTCCAGCAATTGCACCCACGTCATCAAAGGCTGAATTAAACATACGGATGATCTCAGGTGACTCATTACTGACAATAGTATGAGTGTGTTTGTCCCATATGACAGGAACCGTCACCCGACCTGTATAATCTGGCATCGCCGCGGTATAAACTTGATGCATTCTAGTGGCTTGGTTGACTGGATCTTCAATGACCCCGTCCCCGGGTTCAAAGGTCCACCCTTCATCACCCATAAAGGCATTTACCACTGACATCGAAATCATTTGATCTAAACCTTTTAACTGCCGATAGATCAGGGTGCGGTGGGCCCAAGGGCAAGCTAGAGATACATACAAGTGGTAACGGTTAGGCTCTGCTTTAAAGCCCCCAGTGCCCGAAGGCCCAGCACTGCCGTCTGCGGTAATCCAATTACGAAAACTGGGGGCTTTGCGTTCAAAACGTCCGCCTGTAGCTTTGGTGTCATACCAATCGCTATGCCACTCTCCATTAACAAGTAATCCCATTATTAACTCCTAAAACCCTGTCTCTTATACACATCTCCGAG
>OJHF01000377.1_pt1 | contig 11236 bp, 11 predicted proteins | sample 1594891 | NCBI WGS metagenome assembly OJHF01 (sample SAMN05416737, study PRJEB24817) | seawater metagenome | isolation source: Sea water | place: Canada:Atlantic | collected 2013-07 | reverse complement strand
ACACAGAGTAGATCGTCGGCAGCGTCAGATGTGTATAAGAGACAGGTGTGTTGCGGCGCTGTAGTGGCCTCAACGGCTTCAACCAAATCAAGCCAATAATCACCACGGCTGCACATATCTTTTACCCAAGACTCGCCATCGGGTTTTGGCAGGCCGTTCAACAGGTTTTCAATCCGGTTGAGCCAACGAGACGGCACCGTTTCCGCATCATCTGACCGCAAAGAGCGGGTTACCCAAACGGATTTGGCGCCAATAGCCTGTTGGAAATCATGGGCTGATAGGCCAATCCGCCGTTCAGGTAGCAGCAGTCCAGCCTGAAGCCGCAAGCTGCGGTTGAGCCAAGGGTCAGGTGCAGGCGGCTCGGGCCACGTCCCGTCATTCAGCCCTGCAAGGATCACGAGATCCGCACTTTGCACCCGTGCCTCAAGCGTGCCCCATATCAAGATATTGGGATGCGCTTGATTTTGATCGCGGGTTTCACCAGCGCTTAAGACACCGCGTAAAATCGCACTGTAGTCTAGAAGCTCTACATCACCCGCAGCGGGAGCATGTTGGGTCAAATCATCAATGGCCGATTTCGTGTCGCGCCCGGGGGCTTTCTGCCACAACTCACCCTCTGCGCCGGATGGTCCGTTTGACAGAGTGTTTGCCACCGCACAATGATGATCAAGCCAGCGGTCGAGTGGCTGGGTTCCTTTTGGCCATGTTGCAAATGCGCTGCCCACAATCCAATCGACCCAGGGGCGATAGCGATCTTTGGCTTCAGCCCATTTGTAAAGCGCTTCGGGTGACAAGAATGCAGGGCCTCTCCGGCGTAGATATAGCTCTAAATCACGGGTGTTAAGCAGGTGTTGGCCGCGGTCACACCCGCTGCCGGAATGGGCCAGCGGGTGTTTTAACAGCACCAGCAAGGTTTCAGAGGTTGTCTGTGGCTGGGCGAGATCCAAAACATGCAACAAAAACCGTCCCGGTGCCGTCAGGTTCAGCGGGATGCCGGCGCTGTCATCAGGGGTGATATTCCATGCAGAAAGAGCTGTTGCAATGCGGCGCGTTAGGTTTCGATCCGGTGTGATCACTGCGGCTGTTTGACCGTCATCAGCGGCTTGGCGCAATCTTAGGGCAATAGCCATGGCCTCAACCCTTTGGTTTGGGGCTTCAAGCCAAGTGATGTCACCCGTCGCTGCGTCAAGGTTTTCAAGCGATGGACCTTCTTGCCGCCAGTGGTGTGTGACTGGGGCGGGGCGCAGTGCCAAAGAGATGAGTTTGTTACGGGCAGGGGCCTCTGGTGGCGCAGAAGTCCAAGCTTCGACCTGATTTGGTTCAATCCCCAGCGATGTGAGCAGGCGCGAAAACCTATATTGAGGGTGATCCTCACTGGTTTTTGGATCGGCAAGCCTCTCCCACACGCGATTGGGCATATCAAAATCAAAACCTGGCAGAATGAGCGCGCCCTGTGGCAGGTGGGCAATGGCTTGCATCAGCCGAAAGGTGGTGCCACGTGATCCAGTTGAGCCGGCTAAAATTATCGGATGCTCTGGTGGCGATGTTTTCCAACCCTCTGTCAACGCCAAGACGCTGGCGCGTTGGCGGGTTTCCACATCTGGCGTGGCCCCATGCTCAAAATACCGCTGCACAATATTGATAAATTTAAGCGCCCTTTCCCAATGCCCGGAAACATCCGAGACATCGAGATTGGTGATGGCGTCGGGCTCAATACCTTCACCCTGCATCTCATCCATCAACGTCGCCAAGCTGTTGGCTAGATCAAACACCGCGCTGCGTGGGGCTAAGCCGTCAACTTGGCTGAGCAGCTGGCGCACTAATTGGGCAATTTCCAGGCGTCGCCGCAGGGCCGGGACGGGCATAGGTAGATCAGTGAGCGTGGGGTGTTTGGCCAAATCCGTGACCAAATGAAGCTTGGGCATCAATCGCGCTGGGCCCTTGAGGAACAGTTCTGACAATCGCCGCTGCATCCGGCGAGTATTGACGTAAATCTCAACTCGAGCCCAATCTTCGGCTGGGCTGTGTTGCAATCTTTGGGTCAAACCCTCCAGCAATGTGGCTGGAAACTCCTGCCCGGAGTGAGTGCCGAAAATGCGCGGTAATCCGTGGTCGTTAAACATGTGGCCTGTCCAAAATTTCAGCGCCTAGGGCGATGTTTTCTGGCCTGCCGATGTCGCACCATTGGCCGGTATAGGTGGCCGCGCGCAGGGTGCCCCGCGCGATAAGCTGATCCCAAACGAGGTTTAGTGAAAAGGCTTCGGTGGCAATGCTTTCAACAGCATCTAGCTTAATGATTTGCACGCCGAGGTAAACCCAATCTCCGCCGCGCGTGACGGTCCCGCACTCTGCGACTGAGAAATCACCGGGCGCGGCGCGGCCCTGTACTTGATCAACTGGTGCACATAAAAGCAATGCCTCGCAGTCATCCTGCCAGTGTTGAGCCAGGACCTCAAAGGGATTGGGTCCAGACCATATCGCATCACCATTGCTGGTAAAAATTATAGGACCTTCAAAATGCGAACGGGCATTCTTGAGGCCACCGCCAGTGTCTAAAATCTTTGTCTCATGCACTACGTTGACAGGCTTATCTTTCAGATGATCTCGAATCTTGTGACCAAGATAGTGAGTATTCACGACAATTTTAGAGATGCCACCCGCTTGGGCAAGCTCAAGAGTGCGATCCAGCAGGCTTTGTCCAGCGACCGAGATCAGCGGCTTTGGCAGATCCGCAGTAAGGGGCTGCATCCGACTGCCAAAACCCGCGGCGAAGAGCATCAGTTCGTGGGGCGAGTTGCGCATTTTGCTCTCAATTTAGATCGTAGCTCTGGGCTGGGGGGTGGTAAGTTGGCACAGATCTTCGCCAAAGCCGCAAGGTCCGGGTGGCTCAGGTCTCGCCAAAGATTATCCCAAACATGGGGCATTAAATCAAGATATCCGGGCTTACCGTCGCGCAGGCAAAGGCGTGCAAATAAGGCTAAGACCCTTAGATTGCGTTGCGCGCTAAGGGTTGAAAAGGCATGTTCAAAGGTGTCGGCGCGTTGATAGTTTGCAGCGAGCTCTTGTTTGAGTTGGTGCGCCACGGTCGGAGCTAAACTCCGCCTTGCATCATGTATCAAGGAGGCCGCATCGTACAGAGGGTGGCCAAGCCGCGCATCTTGAAAGTCGAGCTGACCCATTTGATCTAGGCCTGTTTCTTCGGGCATATAGATCAGGTTTTGTGCATGGTAGTCGCGCAGTACCAAAACAGGATCGGACCAATCTAGGTTTTGCAGCTGCATGCGAAGTTCAGCCGCAATTGCAGCTGCAAGCTCTTGGTTGCAATACCACGCCAGGGTGATTTCTGCGCCTTTAGCCATATCGTCAGCCATATATTTTCCGACAGCTGTGGGGGGCGCAGTCTTATGCAATTTATCTAAAGCGGCCAGAGCGAGGCGGTATAGGCCCAGCTCCAGATTAGGTGATTGCTCGGCGAGGGTGAACAGCAGCCCATCGCCAAAATCTTGCATCAAGATGAGGCCCTGCTCGGCATTTTGGGCGAATATTTTTGGCGCTGCGAGACCACAGCTGGTGAGGTGGGCTGCGATTTTGAGAAAGGGGCGGACATCTTCACCCATCGCAGGGTCGGCATCCATCAAAACAGCCTTGTTGTTGGCTGAATCGGCCAGCCTCTCATATCGTCGGTTGCCGGCGTCACCAGCCAAGGGTGCGCGTGTGGCCTTGGCCCATCCGGTGTAGGTCAGAAATTCATGAATATCATCGGCCCGGGTCATGCGTGTGATCCTTTTTGCGCCAAGGTCTGGGAACAGTAACTCGTAAAGCGAATTTTCACAGGTGTGGGAGTGGGGGATGATGAGTGCTTAAGCATGTGGGCACAATAAGGCGGGCCGTGGGTGCTGCAAGAGGAAACTACGCGACAGATTGCTCTGTATGCGATTACAACTTGGTGCGTTTGGTGTCATCCGGTTCGATCAGTGTATATCGATCATGAAGTGGGTGCAGCGCAGGGCGGGCCCGATTTGGAGATCACCCGAACGCCCCGGTTGGCGCAGTCCTCAAACCCAAGTGCAGTTACGCCTCCTGGCGAGGACTGTGCCGCATCTCTTTTAAGGCGCGATTAACTGCTCAACTAATTTCGATGGGCCTGTTTTTCCCAGTTGGTACATCCACGGCCTCCAGCTTTTGGCGTGGCCACACGCCACGAACCACAGCGCCGCGCAGCGGGTCGCCAGCTGAACCGTTTGAAAATTCTAATGCCGCACCTGAGCGTTCCAACAGTGTTTTTGCGATGAATAAGCCAAGACCCATGCCGTCATACCCCGGCCGGGCCCCATTTTTTTTGCTGCGTTTGCGGCGGTGGACAAAGGGATCTCCGATCCTATTTATAACTTGTGGCGCAAACCCTAAGCCATCGTCAAAAATTTTCACAAAAAGTTCGGTGTCGCTCCAGCTGATATCAACACGAACCTGAGTTTGAGCGAAATCGACGGCATTTTGGATCAAATTGCGTAGCCCGTGAATCACCTCTGGTTTGCGGTAGGCCAGCGGCTGGTCCAAATCAAACTCGAGATTGCCGTCAAAAGTAAAAACCACATTTTTGCCGCGGTCCAGATGAGGTTCAGCGGCTTCGCGCACCAGGGCCGACCAAGGGGTGACGCGCAAATGTAAATCGTCTTTGCCCGCACGCCCCATGGAGCGCAAAATTTCGCCGCATCTTTCAGCCTGTTCTCGAATAAGTTGCGCATCTCCGTAAAGATCTTTTGTTTCTTTGAGCTCCTCCATCAGCTCAGCACTGACCAACTTTATAGTGGCGAGAGGTGTGCCTAGCTCATGAGCCGTGGCGGCCACAACGCCGCCAAGGTCGGTGAGCTTTTGTTCTCGGGCCAAAGCCATCTGCGTGGCCAAAAGCGCCTCAGACATGGAGGTCATCTCAGATGTGACGCGCCGGGTGTATATGGAGATGAAGATAATGCCAGTGACGATTGCGACCCAAAATCCAAAGACAAAAACCACGGGCATTTCTAGCAAACTGTTGTTCGCGGTGCGTAAGGGTATGTAGGTCAAGCCAACGGTGCTGATCATTGCGACAGCACAGCTGGCTAATAAAAGCGTAGAGCGAGCTGGCAAAACGGTTGCGGCAATTGTGACTGGGGCTAAAATGAGCAGCGCGAACGGATTGTTAAGCCCGCCGGTGAAGGCCAAAAGCATGGATAGCTGCAAAGTGTCAAACACCAGGGTTGATATAGTTTCAGCCTCCGAGAGGCGCCTATTGTCTGGAAAGATAATAACGGCTAATAGGTTTGCTATGACTGACAGGCCAATTACAGCGGCACAGGGTCCCAGTGCAAGCTGTAGACCAAAAAGCTGTTTTCCCACGATCAGTGCTAAGATCTGCCCGGCAATCGCAAACCACCGCACTGTGACAAGAGTGCGCAGCCGCATCCAGTTGCTGCGGGCGTTTTGATCAATATAACCAATGCCGGATTGTGACATTTTATTGCTCCTGTGACGATCTGAAGCTGAACAAATCATAAGATATGTCATAAGCATTAAACTAGAAGATCACAGGGGGCCACAATGTCGTTAACGAAATTTGTATCCATTGCAGGCGCTGCGCTGATTGTGGCGCTGGGCGGTACGTTCTTGATTACTCAAATCATGGTGCCGGCAAAACGGTTTGAGGATTGTGTCGGCGGCGGAGTTGCCGGTGGTGCGATTGGGGGGCCGTTTGAGCTGATGGATCATAGGGGGCAGATGGTCACTGATGTGGATGTGTTGGATCAACCGGCGTTGGTTTATTTTGGTTATACCTTTTGTCCAGATGTTTGCCCAATGGACGTGGCGCGCAATGTGGTTGCTGTCGAAATATTGGCGGACCGTGGACTGCAGGTGAAGCCCGTGTTCATTACAATCGATCCGGCGCGCGATACGCCAGAACATCTGGCGGATTTTGTCGCAAACAATCATCCTGATCTGGTTGGCTTGACGGGTACAGGTGAACGGGTAGCCAAAGCGGCGCGGTCCTATAAGGTCTATTATCGCAAGCAACCGGGCGATGATGAGGAGTATTATCTGATGGATCACTCCAATTTCACCTATCTTATGATGCCAGGTATTGGCTTTGTGGACTTTCTACGCAGTGATACCTCACCGCAAAAAGTGGCCGATCGTGTGGCCTGCGTCATAAGGGCCGCTTGATACTAGCGTTCCGCGAACCATTTTGTTAGATTAAGACAAATCGGAGGGATCAGATCATGGCAACCGAACCGCTCGAAATTGGACAAGACAAAACTTTGCTTTTGGTAGATGATGACGAACCGTTTCTGAAGCGGCTCGCAAAGGCGATGGAGAAGCGAGGGTTTTCTGTTGAACAAGCAGGATCCGTCGCGGCGGGCCGAGCAATTGCAACCGCCCGCCCGCCCGCTTATGCCGTGATTGATCTGCGTCTGGAAGATGGCAACGGCTTGGATGTGGTCGAAGTTTTGCGCGCAAAACGCCCTGACAGTCGCATTGTTGTGCTCACGGGGTATGGTGCGATTGCCACGGCCGTGGCCGCTGTCAAAATTGGAGCGATTGATTATCTTTCGAAGCCTGCGGATGCGACCGATATTACAAATGCGCTTTTGGCCAGCGGCAATCAATTGCCTCCGCCACCAGAGAACCCAATGTCTGCCGATCGGGTCCGCTGGGAGCATATTCAAAGGGTATTTGAGCTTTGTGACCGCAACGTCAGCGAAACTGCGCGCCGCTTGAGTATGCACCGCCGGACACTTCAACGTATCCTAGCCAAACGCAGCCCTCGCTAGCGAAATATCAAAGCGTTTTTGGATCCTGTCAATTTTGCGGCCGTCGGCCAATGGTTTGTTCGGCACGCGGTTGTAATCCACAAATCCAAGTCCTGTGTAATAGCGTAGCCCAGCTACGTTGTCGGCCCGGATTGTTGCATCGATGAAGTCTAACCTCGCAGCTATAGCCTGAAATTTGGTGTGATCAAACAGGGCCTGACCAAGACCACGCCCCTGTGCACCCGCACTGACAAAGCTGGCGATAGAGCCCCAGCGTCCAGCGGGGCTATGTGCACCAGGTGGTGTCGCCAGATCTAGGCTTTGAAACCCCAATATTTTATGGCCAACCGTTGCAACGCAGCAAGAAAGCCCTAATGGTGTGGCAATGACATCGTGCCACATGCGCGAGCTATCGAACAGCGTGCTGCGAGCAGTTGAGTTTCCTGCCTCGATCAGCGGATTGATGACTTGGCACATGGCCTCAGTATCTTGCTGCACCGCGGGTCTCACGATGACTTTCATTATAAGGGTCCTAACAATGCTGCATGCTGACGCGTGAAGTCCTGCCTAACCTCAATTGGTGGCCGCAAGTGCAACCGCAATCCCGCGACGATGGTTGCATCTACCTTACCAAATAACTTATCCGCCTCCGCCTTTGAAAACCCGGCCAACTGAGTGGCTTCAAGCCATGCGCTCACTTTATCTGCCTTTTTGATTTGCTTCTTCAGCGCCACAGGGGTGATGGCCGGCAGGCCAAAACGGATATGAATCGCCGCGGTGAGGCGTTTGTCCAACTCCTCATATCCAGGCCCAACGGAAGCCTTCACTGGCGAAATCATATCTCCAATCACATATTCTGGTGCGTCATGCATTAAGGCTGTTAATCGTTGTGCGGGCGTTGCCTTGGGGACAAGCCGCAGAAATATTTGTTCGACTAGCAACGAGTGCTCAGCGACTGAATAGGCGAAATTTCCAGTCGTCTGCCCGTTCCACCGCGCCACAAAGGCCAAGCCATGTGCAATATCTTCAACCTCAACATCCATTGGGGTTGGATCCAGCAGATCCAATCTGCGACCTGAGAGCATACGTTGCCAAGCGCGGGGCTGTTTCATTTTTGCTTGCCTTTTTGGGAGTAAAACTATCGTGGCCAGCAACCTATTGTCGAGAGGTCTTTGCAATGTTATGCCGCCGGAAATCTCTAATACACCCTTTACTTAACATCGTGCGAGGAATGCTGGATGGCAAATGACTATATTGTGCAAGATATCTCTTTGGCGGGTTTTGGCCGTAAAGAATTGGATATTGCGGAAACTGAAATGCCGGGCCTGATGGCTTGTCGTGCAGAATTTGGCGAAAGCAAACCGCTTAAGGGCGCGCGCATCGTTGGCTCTTTGCACATGACCATTCAAACTGCTGTGTTGATTGAAACTCTTGTAGAGCTGGGCGCGGATGTGCGCTGGGCTTCTTGCAACATTTTCTCAACACAAGACCATGCGGCGGCAGCGATTGCAGCGGGCGGTACCCCAGTTTTCGCAATCAAAGGTCAAAGCTTGACCGAACATTGGGATTACCTTGACCGTTCCTTCATGTTCCCAGAAGGCGCAAATATGATCCTTGACGATGGCGGCGATGCGACGCTGTATGTGCTTTTGGGTGCACGGGTTGAAGAAGGCGAAACTGACCTGATCGAAGTTCCGACTTCCGAAGAAGAAGAGGCAGTGTTCGCGCAAATCAAAAAACGTATGGCCGAAACACCGGGCTTTTTTGTTAAAACCCGTGCTGCTATTCAAGGCGTTTCTGAAGAAACAACGACCGGCGTTCACCGCCTGTATGAATTGGTCAAACAAGGTCAATTGCCTTTCCCTGCGATCAACGTGAACGACTCTGTCACCAAGTCGAAATTCGACAATAAATATGGCTGCAAAGAATCTCTGGTTGATGGCATCCGCCGCGCCACTGATACGATGATGGCTGGGAAAGTTGCTGTTGTTTTGGGCTATGGCGATGTGGGAAAAGGCTCCGCTGCTTCTCTTAAAGGTGCTGGTGCCCGTGTGAAGGTGACTGAAGTTGACCCTATCTGTGCTTTGCAAGCTGCAATGGATGGCTTTGAGGTTGTTTTAATCGAAGATGTTGTGTCCAGCGCCGACATTTTCATCACAACAACCGGCAACAAAGACGTGATCCGCATTGAACATATGCGTGAGATGAAAGACATGGCGATTGTTGGCAACATTGGTCACTTTGACAATGAAATCCAAGTGGCAAGCTTGAAGAATCACAAATGGACGAACATTAAAGAGCAAGTCGACATGATCGAAATGCCGAACGGCAATCGCTTGATCCTGCTGTCCGAAGGCCGTTTGTTGAACCTTGGCAATGCGACAGGCCATCCATCATTCGTGATGTCAGCTTCGTTCACCAACCAAGTTTTGGCGCAGATCGAGCTGTGGACCAAAGGCGATGATTACAACAATGACGTGTATATCTTGCCCAAGCACCTCGACGAAAAAGTGGCGCGTTTGCACCTGGATCGCATCGGCGTGAAGCTGTCCAAGTTGAATAAAGAGCAGGCCGATTATATCGGCGTGAGCACTGATGGCCCGTTCAAGCCAGAGCACTACCGCTACTAAATAGGTTCAAAACCAAGAAAATACGCGGGCGCTGAGAAATTCCTCGGCGCCCGATTTTGCTTAAAGGGCCATCAAAATGGCGCCGATGATCGCGCAGCCAATGATGGCATAGCCGCCGTCAATAATGGTCAGCCTGAAGGGTTTGCCGCCGAATCCATTGTTCGTCATGATACAAAGCTCAATGAAAAACCCACTAATACTAAATCCGCCAATGATGCCTCCACCGATGGTTTGGAAAGCACCGTATATCAGATAGCGCCGAAGGCAAAAGAAGCAGCTGCGGCCACGAGGACATATATAAATTCCATAAGACACCTCCAATCCTAATGACTTTATAATAAGAAAAATTGGCATTCGCGGGCGGCACGCAAGTAAAAAATTAGCCTTCAGCCAGTTTTAGAATGATGTCCTATTCCGCCTCGCGCACCGGCTGCACCGACAGCCGGGTTTGTTCTACACATCTCGAGTGTGACGGGAGACGCCAACGGGCGCGGATGTCAACACAGTCCCATCTTGGGTCACCGGCGCGGCTGTCGGGATGGGATAAGGTACAAATCTCAACAATGCCATCACGGCTTTTTCTGATTGTGAGTGGTAGAAGAATGCTTGATCGTCCAGTTGCATCAGACGCACGTTTGTTGCGGGCTTGATAATTGCGCACGCTGTCCTATCGCTCACGGTCAGTGCAGTGGGCCAGTTGATCATCCCAAGACCAAGTTGAAGGCTCAGATTTGAACAACCAATACGCCATTAACCGATAACTTTCTTCCACTGGCTCACAATCACGCTCTCAAACAACCCACTCTTATTGTAGGGATCGTTTTCCGCCCAGGCTTCAGCCGTAGTCATATCAGCGACATCCAAAACAATCAGAGAACCGCACATTTGATCATCTGCATCTAGAAAAGGTCCGGCCATTTCAACAACGCCAGTTTGCTTGATATAGGCGAGATGCGCCTCTCTTGTATCAACCCGCATTTGCAGGTGGTTGGGCTTATCGCGGGTGATAACGGCTACGCGCATTATAATTCCTTTCTGAGGGGCCGCGCCATAAGGGCGGCGAGAGCTTGTGAAACGGTTACCGTGCCAGAACATAAGCCTGCAACCGCTTCTGTGATCGGCATATCAATTTCAAGTCGCCGCATAATGGGCAGCAAGGCCAACGCGGTGGCTTTGCCTTCGACGGTGATGCTTGGATCAAAGGGCGTAGCTTGTCCCAATGCCATCCCAAAGCGATAGTTGCGAGATTTGTCAGAGGTACAGGTCAGGCATAGATCACCAAAGCCCGAAAGGCCCGCCAAGGTTTCTGGCTGCGCCCCCAGATGTACCGCATAGCGCATGATTTCTGCTTGGCCTCGGGTTATCAAAGCTGCCCGCGCGCTTTCGCCCAAGCCCGCTCCCATTGCGGCGCCACAGGCAATCGCCATCACGTTTTTAAGCGCGCCGCCCAGCTCGGCCCCAATGGGATCATGTGAGATATAAAGGCGTAGGGTGTCGGTCGACAGGTCCGATTGCCAAGCGTTCACCGCTTGGCTAGCATCTGCCGCAAGGGTGAGGGCGGTTGGCAACCCGCGTGCGATATCGGTAGCAAAGCTTGGCCCGGTGAGCAAGCCAACTGGCCCGTCAGGGTAGCAGGCCTGTAAGACCGAGTAGCCTCCCAGCCCTGTCGCCAAATCCACACCCTTGCTGCATCCAATCAAAGGCTGGCCTTCAAAATGCCCCACCAGATCCGCCAATGTGGCGCGGGTGGATTGTAAGGGGATGGCGCTCAGGATGAAGTCTGCTCCTTGGATGGCGGCCTTAGCGCTGTCTCTTATACAC
>OJHF01000375.1_pt1 | contig 11270 bp, 7 predicted proteins | sample 1594891 | NCBI WGS metagenome assembly OJHF01 (sample SAMN05416737, study PRJEB24817) | seawater metagenome | isolation source: Sea water | place: Canada:Atlantic | collected 2013-07 | reverse complement strand
CGAGATTGCCTCTTGTCTCGTGGGCTCGGAGATGTGTATAAGAGACAGCACAAAGCTCTGCCGTTGCTGTCGACATCAACGCTAACGAAACAAAAACCGCTGCCACTAAACGCACTGGGTACTCCACAGAGCTGGTATATTCAGGTTCGCAGCCAGCCGCTAATACTTAACGACCCGCGCTGGCAACCAGAAAGAACTCATTACTCCGATTTAACTGCGGCCTATCAATAGACCGACAAGCAACTAAAACAACTCAACAAATAGCTGACAGAATTTGACCTTTATCCTGTCGCCCTCAATAAACACGCGAAAAATCATCGCGCTGCACAGTTATTTATAATATATGGGTATAACTTTAGCAAAGCCTTAGCGCACACTTATGACAAAAACAGGTCATTTTGTATCCATAGTCATGCCGCAGAACGCATCGCATGCGTGACTCCACCGCCCGTAATTAAACGCGCGGAGGCTCATAACCAAGGTTTGCTGCAAGCCAGCGCTCAACAGACTCAACACTCATGTCTTTTCTTCGCGCATAGTCCTCGACCTGATCGCGCCCGATTTTTCCTACCGCAAAATAACGCGACTCCGGATGCGAGAAGTAAAAGCCACTCACAGCAGCGGTTGGGTACATCGCATAGGAATCAGTCAGTGTTATGCCGGCCTGACTCTCTACATTTAGCAACTGCCACAACAAACCCTTCTCAGTATGGTCGGGGCAAGCCGGATAACCCGGTGCCGGCCGGATACCGTCGTAGCGCTCCTCGATCAAATCTTTATTAGCCAGCGTTTCACTGGCCGCGTAAGCCCAGAATTCTTTGCGCACACGCGCATGCATATATTCTGCAGCGGCCTCAGCCAAACGATCTGCAAGGGCCTTCAGCAAGATTGAACTGTAATCATCATGGTCTGCCTCAAATCTCTGCACATGCTCATCAATACCAATACCGGCAGTAACTGCAAATGCACCAAGGTAATCCTGCTTACCCGAATCTCTGGGCGCAACAAAGTCGGCGAGACAATAATGCGGCATGAGGTCCGGCTTGCCCTTTTGCTCTCGCAGATGATGCAGATCCATCAATACCGCACTCCGTGATTCATCGGTATACAGCTCAATATCCTCATTGACCGAGGCTGCCGGAAAGAAACCAATCACACCGGCAGCACCCAACCACTTCTCTGCAACAACTTTATCGAGCATTGCCTGTGCATCAGCGTACAAACTGCTTGCCGCATCACCCACTACTGAATCGCTAAGAATTGCAGGGAACTTGCCATGAAATTCCCAGGCATTAAAGAATGGCATCCAATCGATGTATTCGAGCAAGGCAGTTAGGGGAATATCGGAAAACAATCTATCGCCGGTAAATGCTGGCTTCGGAGGCTCATAACCCGCCCAGTCAATTTTGGGTTTGTTGGCACGAGCTTCAAGCAGGCTAAGCTTCGGGGTCTGTCGCGTTTTACCAGCATGGCGCTCACGACGCTTTTGCGCCTCAGCCTTGGTGGCTTCAATAAACGCGGCGCGTTCGTTAGGCGTAATGAGCTTTTGTGCCACACCCACCGAGCGAGAGGCATCCTTTACATAGATAACCGCACCCTCATACTCAGGGTCAATTTTTACCGCCGTATGTGCAGGGCTGGTGGTTGCACCACCAATGAGCAACGGTATGTTCATGCTCAGCCGCTGCATTTCACGCCCGACATAAACCATTTCATCGAGCGATGGAGTAATCAAACCGGATAGACCGATCATATCGGCATTTTCTCTGCGCGCCGCTTCGAGAATGCGATCGCAGGACACCATCACGCCAAGATCAATAACATCAAAGTTATTGCATTGAAGAACAACGCCAACAATATTCTTGCCAATGTCGTGCACATCGCCTTTAACAGTGGCCATAACGATCTTGCCAGCCTTCCGCACTTCGCCACCCTGCTCGTCTTCAATATATGGCACCAGATGCGCGACGGACTTCTTCATCACACGGGCAGACTTCACCACCTGTGGCAAGAACATTTTGCCGGCGCCGAAGCGGTCACCAACAATATTCATGCCTTCCATCAATGGCCCCTCGATAACATGCAGTGGTTTTTCTGCCAGCAGCCGCGCCTCTTCAGTATCGGCAACAATGAATTCATCGATGCCGCGCACCAATGCATAACTCAGACGTTCAGCGGCAGGTGCCTCACGCCACTCAGCAACAGCCTCCTCAACCACTTCGCCCGAGTCGCGGTACTTGCCCGCCATCTCCAACAGTCGATCGGTACCGTCGCTGCGCCGATTCAGGATGACATCCTCAACAGCATCTCTTAGTTCTGCCGGAATATCGTCATACACGGCAAGCTGCCCGGCATTCACAATACCCATGTCCATACCGGCAGAAATGGCGTGATACAAGAACACTGAATGCATTGCTTCCCGCACCGGATTATTTCCCCGGAATGAAAACGAAACATTGCTCACACCGCCGGATATATGGCAATCAGGGTACTTCTTACGCAGCTCACGACAGGCTTCAATAAAGGCCACTCCGTAATTATTGTGCTCCTCAATACCTGTAGCAACGGCAAATACGTTCGGGTCGAAAATAATATCGGAAGGGTCAAAGCCCACTTCTTCAGTTAGCAGCGTATATGCGCGCTCGGCAATCTCCAGACGATGCGGCACGGTTTCTGCCTGACCGTTTTCATCGAAACCCATGACGATGACCGCGGCGCCATAACGCAAAACCTTATGCGCCTGCTCCAAGAATGCAGCCTCGCCCTCTTTCAGCGAAATAGAATTTACTACCGGCTTACCCTGAATATTCTTCAGGCCGGCCTCAATAACCTCCCAACGCGATGAATCAACCATCATCGGTACGCGGGAAATGTCAGGCTCGCCAGCAATTAACTTCAAAAAGCGGTCCATTGCAGCAACCGAATCGAGCATGCCTTCATCCATATTGATGTCGACAATCTGCGCGCCGCTCTCCACCTGTTGCAGAGCAACCTTTAGCGCCTGATCGTAATCATCGGCGAGGATCAGCCGTTTAAAAGCGGCGGAACCCGTCACATTGGTGCGTTCTCCGACATTCACAAACAGCGAGTCAGCATCAACTTCCAGTGGTTCAAGTCCGCTAAGGCGCAAAGCCGGCCTTAGGGTTGGGATTTTTCGCGGCGGGCATTGCGATACCGCATTGCGAATAGCACGGATATGTTCAGGCGTAGTGCCGCAGCAGCCACCGACAATATTCAGCATGCCTTCTTCGGCAAAACTCTTGAGCACTGCGGCCATTTGCTCCGGCGTATCGTCATACTCACCAAATTCATTCGGCAGGCCGGCATTCGGGTGAACGCTAACGCAGGTGTCGGCGTTCTTACTCAATGCAGCCACATAAGGCCGCAAATCTTCCGCACCCAGCGCGCAATTCAGACCAATGGCAAAAGGCCGGATATGGCGAAGCGCATTCCAGAACGCTTCAGCAGTCTGCCCCGACAGAGTGCGACCGGAGGCATCGGTAATGGTACCCGAGATCATTACAGGGATATGCTCACCAAGCTCATCCTGCAATTCCATAATGGCGTACAGCGCAGCCTTCGCATTCAGTGTATCGAATACGGTTTCAACCATAATGAAATCAGCGCCACCCTTTAATAGCGAGCGTGCCGCTGCGCCATAGGTATCGCGCAAAGCGTCAAAACTTATATTGCGAAAGCCGGGGTCATTTACATCCGGTGACAAAGAGCAGGTGCGATTTGTCGGGCCCATAACACCGGCCACATAACGCGGTTGACCGGTTTTGGCGGCGACCTCATCGGCAACGCTGCGCGCTAAAGCTGCGCCTGTTTCATTCAACTCCGCACACAAATCCTCCATGCCGTAGTCGGCCATTGAGGGTGTGTTGGAGTTAAAGGTATTGCTTTCAATGATGTCGGCACCGGCCTCAAGAAACTGGCGGTGAATACTCCGAATAATGTCAGGCTGCGTCAGCGTGAGCAGATCGTTATTGCCCTTCAGGTCCTGGCTCCAGCCGGAAAAGCGCTGGCCGCGGTAATCCTCTTCGTTAAGCTTATGGCGCTGGATCATAGTGCCCATTGCACCATCGAGAATGACGATGCGTTCTTTAAAGAGAGAGCGCAGCTGCAGCGACTGACTGTTGGGAGTTACCTTACTCATCGGCAACTGCTCCATTATCGCTTCCACTCAGAGGCCGGACGCCCAGTGCGTAACAGATCGCGTAGCTCAGCTCAGCCCGATTAAGTGTGTAAAAATGAAACTCATTCACGCCCTCACGCTGCAATAGCTGCGCCTGCTCGATAGCGACATTGGCAGCGATCATTTGCCGGGTCTCCGGGTCGTCATCCAAACCGGCAAAGCGCTCACCCAACCAGTTCGGCACGGCCGCCCCACAGCGGGCAGCAAAGCCGGAAAGACTCTTAAAGTTAGTGATCGGTAAAATACCCGGAACGATGGGCGCAACAATTCCGTTAGCCACCGCAGCATCACGAAAACGCAGGTAATGCTCAGTATCAAAGAAGAACTGCGTGATTGCGCGATGCGCACCGGCATCAATTTTTTTCTTCAGCACATCCAGGTCGAAATCAGCACCCGGAGCTTCCGGGTGCACTTCCGGATAAGCAGCCACCGACAGATCAAAATCAGCGATGCCCATTAAGCCTTCAACCAGATCGTTAGCATAGGCAAACCCACCCGGATGAGGCACATAAGTCGCTTGCCCTACAGGTGGGTCGCCGCGCAATGCGACGATGCTGGTAATGCCTTCATTCCAGTAGCCCTGGGCAATCTCCAACACTTCTTCTTTGGTTGCGCCGACGCAGGTCAGATGCGGAGCACCAACCAAGCTGGTTTCATCCTTAATACGCTTAACAATGCGATGAGTGCGATCGCGGGTTGACCCATCGGCACCATAGGTGACGGAAACGAAGCGGGGCTGTAGTGGCTCTAACCGCTTAACGGTTTGCCACAACTTCTCTTCTGCCGCCTCATCTTTAGGAGGAAAAAACTCAAAGGAGACTTTGATATCACTGCTCATAGTATCTATCCCGCAGCCGCTCAGGCTGCACCGGTTTTTAACGCGCTGACGGGGACCGCCATAAACAAAGCGTAATTTGGCGATTTACCAGGCAGCCAGCTGCGACGAACCACGGTCAAACCCTGCTCTGCTAACAATGTCCGTAGCTGATTTTCAGCCATCAATGCTGTGCCCTGTTCGCTTTTGCTTGGTAGATCTTTGTTCTGCAATGTGACCTGCTGCACCCAGTCGAGAACCAGCAAACGACCATCGGAGCGAAGCACGCGCGCAGCCTCCGACAAAACCTGTCGTTTATCGGTTGCGCGGCTCAATGCTTCGTTCAACAACACCGTGTCAAAACTGCGCGGGGCAAAGGGCAGTTCGTTGCCTTCAATGTTGCGCAAAGTGCATTCGGCGAGTCCGGCCTGTTGCAGTCTGGAGCGTGCCAATAGACGCATCGCCTGTGAATGTTCAACTCCGGTAGCCGAACGAGCCTTCGGTGCAAGGTGTTGCAGCAGTCGGCCACTGTCGGTGCGCACGCTTAAGAGTTCGCCTAACTCAATATTACAAAGGGCATCGTCCAACGCTTCTTCTACAGCGCCTTCATTAGCACTCTGACGAAATGCCTTCGCCCAGGCACGCTTAGTATCGATGCGGCTGTAGGCATCCTTCTCACGCGCCTGTCGAACCCGGCCCAGGCGTTCGAGGTCGGCCGCAATTTCCGCATCACCAATAAGACCGCTCAACACTTCCTTCAACAACCCCTGAACACCCTTATCGCGACTTAGCCGGTAGTACACATGATGACTATCGCGGAAGTTTTCCACTAATCCTGCATCGACCAGCAGCTTTAAATGCCGAGATACCCGCGGCTGACTCTGTTCAAGCGCAATGACCAACTCGCCCACCGAGACCTCTCCGGTGTTAATAAGCGCAAGCAAGCGCAGGCGACTGCTCTCGGCAATCGCACGCAAGGTCTTCAATGTGGTTTCCATCGCCATCTGGGTGGTAAATATAAGGATTTCTTTATACTTATACAAGCTCCGCATTTGAAGAGGGACTAAAGCATCGATGCTCCCCCCCGTTCGCACAAACCGGACCGCAGCTGTAAAAAGCCCCGCTTTAGCGGAGCTTTTTACACATCGTGACTTTTGGCTGCTATTTATGGCTTTTTAGCGACATGATCGCTACAAATTCATCAATCGCGGGCGGCACTGACGCCTGGCTAGCCGGCGCAACCACGATATTATCGGCATGACGGTGCAGACCGACTCTGGCCGCGTGCAGCACTAACGCAGAATGAAATACTTAGTGCAGCGGGCCGCTGGCACTTGGGGAGACTTCGGCAATCAGCTTGCCCATGCGTTCGCCGGAGACTTCGTATCCCTTGTTGCAGAACTCGCAGCGAATCTCAACAGGACCCGGATCAGATGCCAGTGACGACAGCTCGTCCACGCCAAACATCCGCAGCATATTCTCGATTCGCTCATCGGAACAATCGCAGTGGAACGCAACCGGCTCTGGCGTAAACAGACGAATATCATCTTCGGGAAACAGCACCGACAAAAGCGCACTGTCATCCAGCCCGGACATGCGCAGCACATCCATGCCTTTAAGCTCTTCGACCAACTGCTTCCAGCGACCACTGCCGGGCTTCCGCTCGGGCATTGCCTGCAGCATCAATCCGGCGGCACGCTGATTACTGGCATCCAGCAACAACACTGTGGGCAACTGCACCGACTGGCGGTAGTAAACCCCGAGGCAGTCAGCCAGCGTTTTTTCAGAGAGCGGCACCACGCTTTGATAGCGCTCAGCCTTACCGCCCAGACCGTCTGACTCTATGGTGATGGTCAACAGCCCGCCTTCCACGAGCTCGGTAAAATACTCCGGCAGCTTGTCGCCGTAACGGGCAATGCCGCGCAGGTTTAGCTTGTTATCGGTTTGCATAACCAGCAACCGCAAATGCTCTGCACCCTGAACCTGAAAAGTAAGCCGACCATCGAACTTAAGACTCCGACCGAGCAATGCAGCCGCAGCCGCAGCTTCACCCACCAATGGTTCTATCTGCGATGGGTAGTTATCAGCTGTGCGCAAAGTATCCCAGACATCGTCCAGACGAACGATGCTCCCAAGAATATCCTCACCTTCAAAAATAAAACGCCGCAGCGTGTCTTTACCAACCGCCATGCTCAGACACTCAACTTGTCGCGGAGTAACTTATTAACCTGGCCGGGATTAGCTTTACCCTGCGTAAGCTGCATAACCTTGCCCACAAAGAAGCCCAGAACCTTTTCTTTGCCGCCTTTGAATTCTTCAACCTGCTGCGGATTATCTGCAATCACCTGATCAACAGCGGCTTCGATAGCGCCGGTATCGGTAATCTGCTTCAAGCCCTTGCTCTCGATAACCGCGTCGGCACCGCCTTCGCCATTCCACATTGCTTCGAACACTTCTTTCGCGATTTTGCCGGAGATCGTGTTATCCATAACCCGCTTAATCAATCCCGCCATATCGACAGCAGAGATCTTGCTCACAGCGATCTCGAGCGAATCTTTATTCAACGCACCGGTTAGATCACCAAGCACGTAGTTAGCGGCCAGGCGCGGATCCGCACCCTCGCCTACCACCTGCTCAAAGTACGCAGCCATATCGACATCTCCGACCAACGTCTCAATCTGCGCCGACTTCAAACCAAAACTCTCGGCAAACCGGGTGGCCCTGGCCTCGGGCAACTCCGGCAGCGCAGCTTTAATGGCCGCGATGAAATCATCGTCAATAACCACAGGTAACAAATCAGGATCAGGAAAGTAACGGTAATCGTTGGCTTCCTCTTTGCTGCGCATCGAACGGGTTTCGTCTTTATCGGGATCATAAAGTCGGGTTTCCTGCGTCACTCTGCCGCCGTCTTCAATCAGATCAATCTGCCGTTGAATTTCAAAATTAATAGCGCGCTCAACAAATCTGAACGAGTTGATATTTTTCAACTCCGTGCGGGTGCCTAACTCTTCCTGACCCATCGGGCGAACTGACACGTTCGCATCACAACGAAACGAGCCTTCCTGCATGTTCCCATCACAAACGCCAAGGTAGCGAACAATCTGGTGAATCTTGCGCATATAAGCCACAGCTTCTTTAGCACTGCGCATATCCGGCTCAGAAACAATCTCAAGCAACGGCGTGCCGGCCCGGTTCAAATCAATACCGGTGCGATCACTAAAGCTTTCATGCAGCGACTTACCGGCATCCTCTTCGAGGTGTGCGCGGGTAATACCCACAACTTTCTCGGCACCGTCTTCCAGTTTAATTGTGAGCTGACCTTTGCCAACAATCGGCAGCTCAAACTGCGAAATCTGATAACCCTTAGGAAGATCCGGGTAGAAATAGTTTTTGCGTGCAAATACTGAGCGCCGGGTAATTTCAGCACCAATAGCTACCCCGAATTTCACAGCCATCGCTACAGCCTGTTCATTCAGTACCGGCAAAACGCCCGGATAGCCGAGATCCACCAAACAAGCCTGGGTGTTGGGCTCTGCACCGAAAGCGGTCGAAGCGCCAGAGAAAATCTTTGACTTGGTGGCGAGCTGCGCATGAACCTCAAGCCCGATGACAACTTCCCAACTCATGCCGCACCTCCGGATATTACCGGTGTGCGCAGATGCCAGTCAGTTGCCTGCTGATACTGATGCGCGCAGTTGAGTAACAAACCCTCAGCAAACTGCGTGCCTATTAACTGCAAACCAACAGGTAGGTTCTGCGAGAACCCACAGGGAATTGATATGGCCGGCAGACCCGCCAGATTCGCGGCTATGGTGTACATATCATTCAGGTACATCTGCACAGGATCGTTCATCTTCTCGCCCAGTTTAAATGCCGGGGTGGGCGTGGTTGGGCCCATGATGACGTCCACTTCAGCAAAGCAGTGGCTCAAATCATCACTGATCAACTGCCGCACTTTTTGCGCCTGCAGATAGTAGGCATCGTAATAACCGGCGGAGAGCACATAAGCACCGGTCATGATGCGCCGCTTCACTTCGGCACCGAAAGCTTCGCTGCGAGTGCGCGTATACATGTCGGCCAAATCACCGGTCGACTCGGTGCGATACCCAAAACGCACGCCGTCAAACCGCGATAGATTCGATGAGCACTCTGCAGGTGCCACGATGTAATACACCGGTACCGACATCGCGAGATTAGGCAGCGACACTTCTTTAACTACTGCGCCTAATTCTTGGTACTGCTTAATCGCATCCTGCACCGCCTGAGCGCAGCCCGCTTCGAGCCCATCATCGAAAAATTCTTTCGGCACACCGATGGTTTTACCCTGCAAGGAGTCATTCAGCGTAGCTGAGTAATCGGGCACGGGAACATTTGCACAGGTGGAATCACGCTCATCGAAACCGGCCATTGCACCCAACATTAGCGCGGCATCGGCCGCGCTGCGGGTCAGAGTGCCGGCCTGATCCAGGCTCGAAGCAAACGCGACCATGCCATAGCGGGAAACCCTGCCATAGGTCGGCTTCAGGCCGGTAAGGCCAGTGAGTGCTGCCGGCTGACGAATTGAACCGCCCGTATCGGTGCCGGTTGCTGCGGGCACCAAGCCTGCAGCAACCGCCGCAGCTGAACCACCGGATGAACCTCCCGGTGAGCGCTGCAGATCCCAGGGATTTTTCACAGGACCAAAATAACTGGTCTCATTGGAAGAGCCCATCGCAAACTCGTCCATGTTGGTTTTGCCCACCGAAACCATACCCGCCGCTGCCAAACCACTGACAACCCGCGAGTCATAGGGTGCAACAAAGTTATCGAGCATCTTCGAGCCCACCGTGGTGCGGGTGCCTTCAGCGCAAAAAATATCTTTATGCGCCATCGGGATGCCGGTGAGCGGCCCGGCACTGCCGGAGGCGATGGCCTTATCCGCGGCATCGGCGGCGGCCAGGGCCTGCTCGGGATAAACCGATATAAAAGAATTAAGTGTGCTGTCGTGACGCTTAATACGTGCCAGACAATCGCCGGTTAGTTCACGGCTGCTGACTTTTCCGGCGCGTAACGCCCGGGCCATTTCAGCGAAATCGGGAAGCAGAGTGCTCATCGTGTCAATAGATCTCTATGTTTGCATCACTCAGCACCAACGTATACGGCGCGGCAATGCGTTACTCAATAACTTTGGGAACTGTATACAAGCCATTTTCAGTGTCACGCGCATTCTGCTGCAGGTAATCACGCTGATCCGTCTCGGTGACCGAATCCGGTCTCAGACGCTGAACCATATCGAGCGGATGCGCCATCGGCACCACGCCAGTGGTGTCTACCGCGCGCAACTGTTCGACCAACTCTATGATCTGCGACAGTTTCTCTACGTAATCACCCTTCTCCTGTGGCGCCACCTCAAGGCGGGCCAATAGGGCGATATGGTCTATATCCTGCTTCGACAAGGGCATGAAAACACCTGCATACGGATTGAAAGGAGCGCAATGATACACCGCGCTTGCCCGATTTCCCCCTCGTTGCTAGAGTAGCGACCAATTCACCTATTGGTCATAAGCTGCCTCGAAATGTTCAAAAGTCTTTTCGGATACTTCTCTAACGACCTTTCCATAGATCTTGGAACGGCAAATACACTTATATACGTCCGTGGTCAGGGGATTGTGCTCGACGAACCCTCTGTTGTCGCCATCCGCGATGAACCGGGCAAAGGCAAGAGTATTGTTGCCGTAGGTGCCGAGGCCAAGAACATGCTGGGCCGCACGCCGGGCAACATCACCGCAATCCGCCCCCTGAAAGACGGTGTTATCGCCGATTTCACGATCACCGAAAAAATGCTGCAGCATTTTATTGCCAAAGCGCACGGCAATCGCTTTTTCCGCCCCAGCCCACGCGTACTGGTTTGCGTACCTTACGGCTCAACTCAGGTGGAACGCCGCGCTATTAAAGAATCTGCCGAAGGCGCCGGCGCACGCAAAGTATTTCTTATTGATGAGCCAATGGCTGCGGCTATTGGTGCAGGCATGCCGGTGCATGAAGCACGCGGCTCCATGGTACTGGATATTGGTGGTGGCACATCTGAAGTGGCGGTTATCTCTTTGAACGGCATCGTTTATGCAGCATCTGTGCGCATCGGCGGCGATCGTTTCGATGATGCCATTCTGAACTATGTGCGCCGCAACTACGGCATCCTCATTGGTGAGGCCACGGCAGAACGCATTAAACATGAAATCGGTTCCGCTTATCCGGGGGATGAGGCTGTCTCTTATACAC
>OJHF01000369.1_pt1 | contig 11356 bp, 7 predicted proteins | sample 1594891 | NCBI WGS metagenome assembly OJHF01 (sample SAMN05416737, study PRJEB24817) | seawater metagenome | isolation source: Sea water | place: Canada:Atlantic | collected 2013-07 | reverse complement strand
ACGAGATTGCCTCTTGTCTCGTGGGCTCGGAGATGTGTATAAGAGACAGCTCGTCAGCAATGGGAATCTCCAAAAGATATTGCTCTCTATTGCTGTTTGGGTGATCGAACCATCCATAAGCGTCAGGCACTTGATACCATGAAATATAATCCTCATTAGGGGTTGGAAGAAACTCCTGGCCAGCCCATTTGGAAGCCGTAAGTAATTCGCCAGTTATCCAACGATATTCACCTTCCACCAGCTCATCAGTTAGTCCTATGTGAACTCGAAAATTGTCTTCGCCATAATATTCTTGAAGGTAGCTATCTGCCGCATCAATTTTCGCCTGTGTGTTAAGCACAGCTAAACGCCCACCTCTAGCTTCGGCATCAGCCTTTGCCTCCTGCCATGTAAAATTTCCTTGAATAATTTCAAAGTCAAAACCTTGCCCAAAAGCAAAACCACAAGACACAAACAAGACGGCCATTAAGTGAGCGAATAACTTTCTCATTCCACAAAGTGCCAAAGACTCCCCCCAAACAAAAGGCCATTTTTACTTTCGTTTGGCCGTTGATTTAGATGAGATGATTCTCGTTGAGAATACGCTTATAACAGAGGTTCGGGCTGAATTGGGGAAACTAAGGCACACCCATATTAGGACCAAAAAATCTCTCACCGTATTACATAGGACGCGCGCCAGGTGTTCCCCCGGTGGGGTGGGGCGCTTTAGATGGCTGGGAGGGAGCTTGAAGCTTTCTCAAGGGACTCCCTACCAATCTTGATATACGTCTGGTGAACTTCTGTGCTGTCGTGTCCAACCCATTCCTCAACTGTGGCTGCTGGAACGCCGGCTTCATGCAGCATGGTAACTGCTGTGACTCGTAAGCTATGGAAGCTTAAGGTGCTCTTCTCGCGTTTCGTATTTCGCCCCTTATTCTTTGAGCGATGACTAGCCGACTTCCTAAGGCCACACTGAACAAGAAGAGAGGTGAATTGGTTTGAAGCAGTAGAAGATGATTTTGTGTAGGCTTGGGCCAGTTCCGGATGCACGAAAGCATTAGGGTCATCGGGAGTCGCTGCTTGAGTCACTAGGTAATTGAGAAGGGGAGCTGCAAGGGGAATTGTTACACGACGACCAGTCTTGTTTGTTTGGAGTCTGAGTTCCTCTCTCTGTAGATCAATGTGGTTCCACCTTAGAGTCGCTAGATCACCAAGACGCTGACCTGTATAAAGACCAAATAAGATCATGCTTTCCCATTCACCTGTCGCTTCTTCTCGAATGAGTTTGAGCTCTTCCAGAGTAAAGGGGCGCCTTTGGATGTTACGGTCGTTGTCGGACTTTCTTTTAAGCTTAAGGTTAGCTGTAGGATCCTTCAGGCAAAGCCCTTCTTGCTTAGCTGCTGTAAACATAGCGCGAATACTTTTAATCTTGTTAGTGGCTGTCGATTGAGAGACGCGGACTAAAAGACTGTTACGGTAGCTTGCGATGTCGGTGGATCGAATGTCATTAAGATCCTCGCTTCGACGCTCTCCTAGCCAGTCCATGAAATCCCTAAGATTAGTCTTATAGCTCTTAAGGGTCGCTTCACTAGTCTCACCAACCTTGGTCGCAAGGAACATTTCAGCGTAGTCCTCAACGCTCCTAGATGGGATTTCCTCACCTGTAATCTGTTGATGAAGATCAGTGATAACCTGTCGGACTTGCATCGCTGTTCTGAGACGCCGGCTGGTATACTCAAACTGGTCAGCGATTTTTTGAGCCTCTCGTTTTAAGTTAGCTTTAGCCGGGAGCTTTGTGGAGCGATTGATGCGTTTGCCTTTTTCATCTTTCCAGCCTGCATGCCAGTATTGAGATCGTTCGCGTTTAAAAAGAAAAGCCATGGTTAAATAGGGGAGTGATACACATAGTGATACACCGCCTGTGAAATCCGAGCAAGTCCCTAAATGTGCAAAACACTGATTAATAGCAGATTAAACACTTCCTCAAACTTCCTCAAACCCCGCTTTGCGTTCCGTGGGTTCGAATCCCACCCCCTCTGCCAGATTTTTCGCTATTTCATAAAGGGTTGAGCGTTCTCAGTAATGAGAACGTTCTTTTTTTGATTTGGCACCAAAAGTCACAAAAGCACCCTGAAATGAAGCTCTTTCGGGCAACAAATGGGCAACGGATTTTTCAGCAGTTCAGATTTCCGTCCAGATCGTAGGCATTGATTGACTGACGTGCCCGCTAGAACTGGACGATCTGGGCTCTAGATTTTCGAGGTTCTTTGTTTGTTCGCAAACTCAGCGGGTGTCATTTCTCCCAGTGAGTCGTGCGGTCCATCTAAATTATAATCTTTGCGCCATTGATCAAGATTCTCTTGGGCGTCCTCAAGATCAAAGAACTGATGGACGTTCAAAAACTCATCTCTGAGGCGACCGTTGAAGCTTTCAATATAGTTATTTTCGACCGGCTTTCCTGGTCTGATGAAATCTAGCTTCACTCGATTTCGGTAAGCCCATTCATCCATCACTTGGCTAAAAAACTCTGACCCATTGTCCACGGTGATCGATTCGGGAGCGCTTCTTGATTTGATCACCCCACTTAGGCAACGAGTAACATCACTCCCTCTCAATGATCTGCCAGCAAGCAAGGGAACGCATTCCCGGGTGTATTGATCAACCACAGTCAAAGCTCGAAAATATCTTCCGTCTTCAAAGCGATCTGTAACGAAATCCATCGATCATTTCTGATTTGATTCCGAGGCTGCACTTCTCAGCACTCGCTGATGAAATGCACGTTTCTTCTTCCTTGTAGAGACGATAAACTCGTTTCGAGTTCACTTTCCATCCCTCTCGACGCAAGAGGACTGTAATGCGGCGGTAACCAAAACGAATTCTTGAGGCTGCAATCTCCTTGATTCGGTGCCTCAAGGCATCGTTCACTGCATTGTCCTTCGCTCGATAATAGTAACTTGATCTCTGGAGAATTACCAACCTACACGCTCTGGCTTGGCTCACCGGAAAGGCGCTCTTGAGCCAATCTGCCAGTAATCGCTTGCGCGCAGGTCTCAGAGCTTTTTTGAAATCACCTCCTGTAGCATGTGCTTGTCCAAACTGAGATTAGCAGCCAGCTGTTTCAATCTTGTGTTCTCTTCTCGGAGTTGGCGAAGCTCGCGGACCTCACTCACTCCCGTACCTCCATACTTCTTTTCCAGTTGTAATAGGTCGCTTCGCTCACTCCCATCTTCCGACAGATTTCCACGGCTTTTTCGCCACCTTCCCCCTGCTTCAATGCATAAATTATCTGCTCCGGACTATATCGGTTCTTCTTCATTTTTTTGGGGTTTCCTTTGTCTTGGTTATCCAAAAATCATCAAGCTCTCAATCACCGCAGTTTGCGGGGGCAACGTCAGTTCAAAACGCCTCCGATCCCTCGGAGTTGTTCGATATTGAAGGGGGACGTTGGTCGAGAGTGGATCAGTCTAGCGCCAGTTCGACCTGATCCTGGAAAAGCTTGAGGTCGGGGTCATCGACGTCCTTCATCCAGTGCCATAGGGACTTGGTCATTGCGCTGACTCGACCGGATTGCTTGCCGCCGGGTTCATCGAGCAGGTTTTTCAGGCAATAGGGGTCTTTTCGTAGGTCGTAGAGTTCCTCACGGGTGCGATGGAGGTAGAAATCGGCGCGGGCGCGGATCTTCGGGTCGTCGGCGTTCTTCATCGCCTTGAAAGTGAGGCCGCTCATCGACTCGTTGCGGAACTGTGTCTTACCGTCCGACCAGCCGTTCCAGATATAAAGGAAATTGCCGTCATTGACGGCGCGCATCGGCAGGTGCTTCCGGGAGTAGGGTCGCTGATGAAAGGTAAACACCCGGTTGCGACCCGGTTGCTCGGTGCCCTTCATCAGGGGCAGCAGAGAAAGCCCGTTGGCGCCTTCCAGATTCTCGATACCGGCGGCTGCGAGGAAGGTCGGAGCAACGTCGATGGTGCTGATGAAATTCTTCTTGTCGGTTGATCCGGATTCGATGTGGCCGGGCCAGCGCAGGATGAAGGGGGTGATATTGGAGGCGAGGTAGCAGTTGGTCTTCGCGTAGGGCAGGGGCATGCCGTGGTCGCTCAGGAAGAGGACCAGCGTGTTATCGGCTTGGCCGCTTTTCTGCAATTCATCGAGGACCGCTCCAACCACCTGATCGGCGCGAGCGACGGATTGGAAGTAGGTCGCCAATTCCGTGCGGATGTCGGGAAGATCCGGAAGGAAGCCAGGCACGGGTACTTGCTTGGGGTCGATCTCCCTTGGGAACGGGATTTTTTTGAAGGCATCACCCTTTGCTCCGGCGAATGGACGGTGCGGATCGGCGGCGTTGGCCATGATGAAGAATGGTTTGTCGGCGTTGTTGGCTTCCTTGATGGCGGTACGGACGGCCTTGGCATAGGCACTGGCACTGCGGCCTCCGCCGAGATCTTTTTGTTTGGCGATGCGGTGGAAGGCTTCGTGGCGGGAGGGGACAACGTGGATTTCCTTTCCGATCAGACTGTTGTAGTAGCCGGACTTCTTCAGCGCCTCGGGCAGGCTCGGCACCCCCGGATTGATTTTGTCGAATCCAAGCGCACCACTTGCTTGTGGGTAGCGGCCGGTCATCAGGACGGCACGGCAAGGCATGCAGATGGCGACGTTGACGAAGCCACGCTCGAAGCGGATGCCTTCGGCGGCAAGTCGGTCGATGTTTGGAGTGATGTTCTCGATCGGGCAGCCGTAAGCGCCGATCGAGTCACGATTCATGTCATCGACGGTGATGAGTAGAAGGTTGGGTTTCGCAGCGAGGGAGGTGAGGCAAGCAAGGAAGAGTAGAAGGCGCATGAGTGGTGGAAGTTGAATGGAAAGTTGGATGACTTGGTGGTTAGTCTGGATGAGGCCGTGGCAGTTGGTGAGGTTGGGTGACGGGTAAAGTCAGGAATAGTGAGGGATCGCCGCGACTGATTTCAGGCCGTGGTTTACCGGAAGTGTCGGGCCTTGCTACGCCAAAATCTCCTTTACGATTTTTCCGTGGACGTCGGTGAGGCGGATGTCCCGGCCACTGAAGCGGTAGGTCAGCTTTTCGTGGTTGATCCCGAGCAGGTGCAAGATGGTTGCGTGCAGATCGTGTATCTGCAGGGGATTATCGACCGCCCGGTAGCCCCATTCGTCGGTAGCACCAAAGGTAACGCCGGGCTTCACGCCGCCTCCGGCCATCCAGAGACTGAATCCGTATTCGTTGTGGTCCCGACCGTTGCCGCCCTGGGCGAAAGGCGTCCGTCCGAACTCACCGGTCCAAACTACCAGGGTTTCATCGAGCAGACCGCGTGACTTTAAATCGCGAATCAAGCCGGCGATTGGCTGGTCCACCGCGCGCGCGTTTGTACTGTGATTCGTCACGAGGTCGTTGTGTGCATCCCAGCGCTGGTAGCCATTCACCATGGGGATGGTCAGCTCGACGAAGCGAACGCCCCGCTCGATCAGCCGCCGAGCGATCAGGCACTCCCTCGCATAGGTCTGAGTGTGTTTGTATTCGGCATCGAAGCCGTAAAGCTTTTTCGTGGCTTCGGTTTCGCCGTCTAGTGACATCACCTCCGGAATGGCCAGCTGCATCCGGGCTGCCAGCTCGTGGTTGGCAATCGCCGATTCCAGAGCCTCGACGCCCCCGGCTGTGCCCCGGTTCAACTGCTGCGCCAGGCGACGTTTGATCTCCTGGGCCTGGGCGATTTTCTCATTTGGCTTCACATTGGCGAGCGGGGTGCCGATGGCATTCAGCAGATTTCCACGGTGCGTCGCCGGCAGAAAGCCATTGGAAAAATTATCTAGGCCGCCGGAGGGAATCTGTCCGCCGTTGAGTACGACATAGCCCGGAAAGTTTTCGTTTTCGCTTCCCAGGCCGTAGGAGGCCCATGCGCCCATGCTGGGCCGCCCTTGCAGGCCCAATCCGCTGTGCAGATAGTAACAGGCACTGGTGTGCTCGGGGAAGTTGGAGGTCATCGATCGAATGATCGCCAGCTCGTCGGCCAGTTCGGCCACATGCGGAAACAGATCACTGATCCAGGCCCCGCATTGTCCGCGCTGTTTAAACTCCCAGGGAGACTTCATTACTTTGCCGACATTTCCGAACTGGGTAGCTTCGATTTCACCGATAGCCTTGCGAGGATCCTCGCCGTGGTGTTTCGCCAAAAGCGGCTTGTAGTCAAACGAATCCACCTGGGAAACGCCGCCTTCCATGAATAGGAAAATGACGCTCTTGGCGCGTGCCTGGAAATGTGGCTCCACCGGCGCGCCGTACAAGCCGGACAGGGCCAGGCCGCCAAAACCGAGCGAAGAATTCCGCAAGAGTTCGCGGCGAGTGAGGAGGGGATGGTTCATTTCAGGTAGGTAAAGTCCGTCATGCTGTAAAACGAATGGCAGAGGTCTCGCCAAGCCTCGTGGCTGTTGGGATCGCCCCCATACAAGCCGGCAAACGCGGTGACTGCTTCGAGGCAGGCGGTCAACTCATGGTCACTCGGCGGGCGGGTAAAGGCCTCGGCATACATTTGCTGAATGCGTTTCGGGGCTGAGGGTTTTTCTTGGACTATCCGTTTCGCCCAAATACCGCTCTGTTGGTATAAAAAGGGATCGTTCATCAAGGCCAGTGACTGGGCGGCCACGTTCGTGACATTCCGCTTGCCTACGGTGGTGAAGGGGCTGGGGAAATCGAAGGCCAGCATGAAGGTGGGTAGAAAATTGCGCCGGAGCGCGGTATAGATCGATCGCCGACCGGCACCATCCAGCGGCCCGCTCTGTGTCGGACTGCCGCGGCCGATGACGAATTCGGTAAGGTGCACCAAAACCGGCTCCCCGCCGACTGTCCTGTCCAGCCGGCCGGAAATGGCGAGCGCCGAATCACGAATGGCCTCCGCTTCGAGCCGCCGTATTGGCATACGGTGCAGCCAGCGATTCTCCGGGTCCTGTTCCGCATACGCTGGATCCGCGGCCGTACTGGACATGCCGAAGGTCCTGCTCAGCACGATTCGCTCGATGATCGACTTGATTGAATACGCGTGGGTATCTGCGAACTCAACGGCCAGGTAATCGAGCAGCTCCGGATGACTCGGCCGCTCTCCAAGCCAGCCAAAGTTATCCGGCGTGGGTACGATCCCGCGACCGAACAGTTGATGCCAGATGCGATTGACCATGACCCGGGAGGTCAGCGGATGTTCCTGAGCGGTGAGTTGCTGAGCGAGTTCCAGACGTCCGGGGCTCAGGCCATCCATCGGAGGCATCGCGAGAAGTTCGGGAAGGTTTCGATCCACGCGTTCTCCAGGCGATTCGGGACGGCCCCGATCGAGCAAATGCTCATCCACCCCGGTGCCTGCCCACCAGCTGACCGCCAGCCGTGATTCCCATCGCGCTTCTTTATCAAGGCCATCGAGCGCCGACTGCCAGTTCTTGATCGACTCACCGGGAAACTTTACTTTGCCCGACTCGATCAACCAGGCAACAAGGGGCACATGCTGGGCTTCCAGCTCGCCATCCATCAAATCATCGAGTGCTCGGTGCAGTTCCTTTCGCGGAACCAGCTTCTTCTCGCCCGGCAGGTGACCGGGTGTTCCTCCATCAATGACCTGAAGGATTTCCAAGGGTGCATCCCCAATCGGAGAAAATTCGAAGTGCACGCGCTGGCCTGCATAGCTCTTGAGATCGTGCGCAATCCAACGCGGTGCGTCGCCGTTCGCCTCCACTGTCCGCATCAGAGTTTTGTGGAGGGGACCGGTAAACAGAGCCTGGCTGACCGCGGCATACACCTTTGCCTTCCCCTTGATCAGGTAATGAACCTGACCCGATGCCAGAGTAACGGTCGGGGTGCGAATGGTTTTCCCCGCACGCGCCAAGCCATCCAAGGTTCCAGGATCGTTTTCACTGTTTACATTCTTGAGCCCGTCCCAAAAGGCATCACGGATCGCTCCGCCATGACGAGACAGTGCCAGTGGTTGATCGAGGGGAGACTTGGGTCCGGCATGGGCTGCATTTGTATTGAGCGCTTTCAAATTCGCCCCCGGGGAAAAATGCCAGAGATTGGCCAGGGAAACGGTTTCCTCCCCCAACTGCAAAGATAGTTGCTCAGGTTTCCCTGCGATGCCTCCCGGATGACCGTGGTCCATGACCCGAACCGCAATCGTGTTCTTACCCGCTTTTAGGAGGCCCGTAGGAACGGGATACTTCCGCACAGTGTAATGGTGACCGGGATTCTCGTAGCCTCCGACACGGGTGCCATTGACCCACGTGACGTCCATGTCGTCGATTTGACCGAGGTGCAAAATTGCCTTGGACCCGGCCTGCCCGGCGGACAGTTCGATGGTTTTTCGAAACCAGACCACGCCATCGTAATCGGGCAACCCCGCATTTTCAAAATGACCGGGAAGCTTCATCGTTTTCCACGTGCCGTGATTAAATGTCGGCTTGGCCCAGGCTTCGCCATGGGAACCCGGATCAACGGCCACGATCAAACGCGTCCAGCGAGGCAAAGGGACGGAGGTTTGCTTTGTAACTAACATCAACTGGCCCGGTCGAATTGATGACGGGCCAAAAGTCGGACCGTCCACCAACGAGGGTGTAGGCCCCTGCGTATAGTTGGCCACAAGTTGATGCTCACCTTCCACGGGATACGACGAAGAAGTCGTAAGCTCGATGGTCGCGTCCTCATCCAGCGCATCGACCACGGGCCGCGCAGCCTTGGCAAATGCTTTCGTGATCATCGGCAGATGCACGCGACGCGCGCGCGCCAGCTTCTCTGCGACCGCTTTGTTTTGCTCCATCGACTCAAACCGTGCCTGGCGATAACTGGAGCTGAGAACGAAACCCGCCATGGCATAGTAATCGCTCTGGCGTATCGCATCGAATTTGTGGTCGTGACAGCGGGCACAGGCCACGGTCAAGCCGAGGAAGGCCTTGCTCAAAACATCAACTTTGTTGTCGATGCGGTCGCATTCGTCCAGACGAAGATCTACCGCGGTACTGTTTTCCTCGCCAAAGAAAGGCCAGGCAGTGGCGAGGATCGACTCGTTGGCACCCGTTTCCGGATGCCGCCGCGGGGTTTCCAGGAGGTCGCCGGCGAGGTGCTCGCGGACTAAAGCATCATAGGGTAGATCGGTATTGAACGCGCGAATCAGATAGTCGCGATAGTGGTAGGCATTGGGCAGAATGGCATCTCCCTCATGCCCGCGTGATTCCGCGTAGCGCACGAGGTCCATCCAATGGCGTGCCCAGCGTTCCCCGTAGTGAGGGGAATCTAGCAGGCCGCGTACGAGGGTGCGTTTTCGATCCTTTGAGGAATCGTCGAGGAAAGCCTGAACTTCCTCCGGCTTCGGCGGGAGGCCGGTGATGGTGAAGTGAGCGCGCCGCATCCACACCCGATCACTCGCGGGCTCAGCCGGATGTAGCTGCTCGCCTTCCAGCTTATGGAGAACAAAAGAATCGATCGGATCCGTGGGCCATGCAGCATCCTGTACTTTGGGCGGATCGACCGGTTGAGGAGATTGCCAGATCCAGGGCAGACGGTCGCGAAATTGCTCGAAGTCGAATTTCTGGCCGGCGAAGGCCGCACTTGCCACGATGGTGAAGATGAGGACAGGAAGTAGACGACACATCGGTCCTTGGTCTATAGGCTCTGTGCCCCTCCTGATCGATCATATTTGTCGAGATTCGGGGAATTACGACCTAGTGTCGTCGCAGGAATTTGCTTTTGGCGGGAGGGCTTTGAAGCCGCTTTTGGACCGTAGCGAAGGGGGGTGAAAGGGAGTTGATTTGATCCCGCACTGCTCAGCAAAAGCGTGACCACTCATCCCGCTTTCCCGGTAAGCGGCGAGGACTTCGGCTTTATATTGCGGGCGGTAATGGGAGCGACCAATGCGGTCACTCTTGATTATGGTTGTTGTCGTGGAGCCTGTCGTAGATGCCATAGCTCAACAGTCTAGGGCATCTCTACAGAGTGTCTGTTGATCGTTTACGCCTCAAGGGTCCTCACGCCAAAAGAAAAATTCCTAGCAGTTATCGAGGCTTTGACAGATGGTGGCATAGAGTTGTCAGGCATAAAAAAGCCCCGATATGTACCGAGGGTTCTAGGAGCGTGGATCAATTGATTACGCGGCTTTCCTTTTCCTTGAGAAGCCAAGTCCAGCTAAACCTAGTCCCAATAAGGCTAGAGTTCCCGGTTCAGGCACGGCTGCAGCTACTGTAATGTCGATCACCTGCATGTAGTTACTTCCGGGATCATTGATGCCTCCAGTTAGTTCCCAATTAAAAGCGACTTGGCCGAGGCTGTTCACGTTTAAACCAGTTCCCAGTTCACCTTGGCTAACGAATTTAAACCAAGGTGTAGTGGTACCCTCCGGCACGTTCACGCTGCGTGTATCGACATCGACCTCGTTGTTGGCCGAAACATACATCCGAATGTCGTAGACGGTGCCGTAAGTTCCGCCGACCAGATTAAGCATGGCGAGATTCTCCGTCGTTTGGTTTACTCCGTTAACGAGCCACTCAATATTGAAATCGGAACCGTTGACCTCAGTCCCAGCAAGCGCGGTGTCGAAACCGATCCGGACTATATCGTCCCCTGATACGTTTTGCAGGGCTATGCCGAAGGTGTCGTTGGTATTGGAGTCCCCAGGAACAGTGCTGGAACCCTGGATGCCAAGGCGCCATGTCACCTGATAGCCTGAGCCTTCGCCTGAGACCGAAGCGGAGCGACTGTAGCTGGAATTAGCGAGGCCAGGCTCGATTCCATTACCGAGATCATAACCACCAAAGAGGACATTGAGGTTACCGCTCGCTTGGGTGGAATTGGTGTAGCCAGATGTATAGACAGTGTAGCCGACATCGCCGGTGGGGCCACTAGTATAGGGGTCATTGGTCACCCAGCCGGCTTTACCATCGAGAAAACCACTGGCAGTGTAGCCATCTGCAGTATTGAAGCTATTAACACCATCCCAATTGATGGTGATTGCCGCATTTGCGCTGCAGAGAAAGAGACCTCCAAAAACGGAAGCAAGTAAGAGAGTTTTTAATTTCAAGATTGAAGGCTAGTCTTCTTTCAAGAGGTAATTGTCAATTTTTTTTTGAATGATCTGACTGCTTTCTACTTAGTAAAATTAATATGCTGCCGCGCATCAGGATTTGTGATTTTGGCTTGGATGCGCTCAGCCCTCAAACCAACAAGGCATCAAGATTTATTAGGAATTCTTAAATGATTCGTTTTCACAAATAACCCCCCTCCGGTCCGGTCCAAAGGCGGCTTCAAGGCCCTCCCGCCAAAAGAAATTTCCTAGCAGCCAGCCCATCAAGGACAGTATCAATGAGCATCGTAACAACCCGAGCTGCGCCTCTTGTCACGTCAAGA
>OJHF01000354.1_pt1 | contig 11661 bp, 10 predicted proteins | sample 1594891 | NCBI WGS metagenome assembly OJHF01 (sample SAMN05416737, study PRJEB24817) | seawater metagenome | isolation source: Sea water | place: Canada:Atlantic | collected 2013-07 | reverse complement strand
TCTACACAGAGTAGATCGTCGGCAGCGTCAGATGTGTATAAGAGACAGCCTATCACCGCTCTGGCTTATACCCGCTGAAAATGCCTGCGGGTTTGGGCCTTGAGGCGGCCGGTGCAGTGACTGCGGTTGGTTCCGGTGTGACCGGAGTGGTTATCGGTGATCGGGTGGCGTATGCCAGTCAGCCACCGGGTGCATATGCATCAGAACGGGTTGTTGCAGCTAACCGTGTTGTTGTTTTGCCTGAGGGTATTGATGAAGCAACAGCAGCTGCGGCAATGTTGAAAGGTTTTACAGCTTGGTACTTATTGTTTAAAAGTTATCGCGTGCAAGCCGGCGACACCGTTTTGTTGTATGCGGCCGCCGGCGGTGTTGGGTTGATTGCATCGCAATGGGCGCATAGCTTAGGCGCCCGCGTTATCGGCGTTGTTAGCACTGAAGCAAAAGCTGAGTTGGCGCGCGCTAATGGCTGTGCCGAAATAGTAATGGCCGGTGATCCTGATTTTGTTGCCCGGGTGCGCGAGTTAACGGGTGCTGCCGGGGTGGCCGCTGTGTATGACTCGGTGGGTCAGGATACGTTTATTCAATCGCTGGATTGTTTGCGGCGCCATGGCACGATGGTGACTTATGGCAACGCCTCAGGTCCGGTTAAACCCTTTTCGCCGCTGGAGCTCGCGGCCCGTGGGTCTTTGTATCTAACCCGTCCGGTGTTATTTGACTTTATTGCCGATGAGGCCGGCCTGCATGCTGCACGCGATGCTTTGTTCTCAGTGCTCACTAGTGGGGCGGTAAACGTTTCAATTAATCATGAGTATGCGTTAGTTGATGTTGCACAGGCGCACGCTGACCTGGAAGCGCGTCGCACCAGCGGTTCAATTGTGTTGCGACCGTAAGTTCATGCCTAACAGAAAGTGCGGTCACGCCGAATATGTCCGCAATGAACCGGGTTCACGCCTTGCCGTAACCGCCGCCGCCGGGAGTCACAATGCGCACCCGGTCACCGGGCTGCACTGCCACTGTGGCAGTTGCACTCAACACACTGTTGGTTTCGCCCTGTTTTAGCAGGTTAATTCCGGTTGCCGCAGAGCCGCCATGGTGCAGTCCGAATGGCGCGATGCGTCGGTGGTTCGACAATATCGACACTTCCATAGCCTCGAGAAATTCAAACTCCCGGATAAGTCCATTGCCGCCGCAATGCTTGCCCGCTCCACCGGAGTCAGCTCGAATCGAAAACTCGGCCACTCTTACCGGGTAGCGCGATTCTAGAATTTCGATGTCGGTGAGTCGTGAGTTGGTCATGTGGGTTTGTACGGCATCGCAACCATCAAAATCGGCGCCCGCTCCTGAGCCACCACCCAACGTTTCGTAATACTGGTGCATGGCATTGCCGAATGTCAGATTGTTCATAGTGCCCTGTGATGCGGCCAATACGCCAAGTGCTGCAAACAACGTGTCGACAATGCATTGCGATGTTTCAACGTTTCCTGCCACAACCGCAGCCTTGTTATCCGGACTTAACAGCGATGCTTCCGGAAGCACAATGGTCAATGGCCGCAGGCAACCCGCGTTCAGTGGAATAGGCTTTTGTGCAAGGGTTCTGAACACATACATGACGGCCGCTCTAGATATCGCTGCCGGGGCATTAAAATTAGTTGGGCTCTGCGGACTGGTGCCGCTGAAATCTATGGTTGCCGAGCGCTGGCTGTGGTCGATATGTATAGCGACAGTGATCGCTTCGCCGCTATCCATTTCATAGCTATAGCTGCCGCCGCTCAGGCCTTGTATCGCCGTACGAATAACCTGTTCGGCATTATCGAGCACATGCTCCATATAGTGGGTCACTGTCGCAGCGCCCATCTCGTCCTGCAGATTTTTAAAGAGTCTCTGACCTTGCGTGTTGGCCGCCAGCTGGGCCATTAGGTCTGCAATGTTCTGCTCGGGGTTTCTGGCGGGCAGCGACCCTTCGGTCAGGCGGTCACGCAGAGCCTGCTCACGCATAACGCCATCACTGACAATACAAAAACCATCAAAGATAATACCTTCCTCTGAAATGGAGTGACTGTTTGCTGGCATCGATCCGGGACTAATGCCACCGATATCGGCGTGATGCGCGCGCGATGCGATTAAGCACTGGATCTCGCCGGTGGTTTCATCGAGCAGTGGCGATACAACAGTGATGTCGGGCAGGTGGGTGCCCCCCGAGAACGGCGAGTTGCTGATATAGCTATTGCCTTGCATAAAGCCACTGCGGTGCTGCTCTAATAAGGCTTGTACGCAGCTGTCCATCGAGCCGAGATGAACCGGTATATGAGGTGCATTAGCGATGAGTTCGCCGGCGTTATTGAATAGGGCGCAAGAGAAGTCCAGCCGGTCTTTGATGTTGGTAGATCGGGCGGATGCTTGCAGCGCATCACCCATTTGAGCGGCAATGTGCATGAAGCGTCGGTTGAATATTTCCAGCAATACCGGGTCGGCTACTTCGGGGTTAGAAGTGGCCTGCGAACGAGTTTCATGCTGGTTGAGTAACAGCTGCAGGCCTGTATTTACATGCGCCTTCCAACCCTGCGGCAGCATGATGCTTGAGTTGGCCTCAACGATTAGCGCAGGTCCCGCGAGTTCTTCGCCACTAACAATGGATTCGAGTGTGATGCATGGAATGGTCTGCCATTTATCATCGAGATAGACCTCAGCAGTGCTTGGTGCATGCGCCAATGCCTCCGTCTCCAGAGTGCCTGTGGTGGTCGCCAGGGTTTCTGCGGTTGTTTGAATTTCGATGCTGTCTATTAGAAGAACGGCGTCGATCGCCGGGCAAAAACCAAACCGTTGCTTGTGTGCATCGGCAAAATCCTTCCGCAGGGTTTCAAGCATAGGAGTGCTCACGGGCACGGTGTTATCGCTACCGCTAACTTTAATAAACAAACGAGCCACTGACCGGAGCGTTGCCGGATCGATATCCTGAGCGGGTAATGCAGCTTCGCACTCGGCTCGGAGTTGGTCGATTGTTGCGGCAAGTTGCTCGGTGCCGCCTTCCACGGGTAGGTTAACTGTCAATTGCTTAACCCTGCTGACCGGGGCAATTCCAATGCCGTAGGCTGACAGCACGCTGGCAAACGGGTCAATCAGGATTTGCCTGATACCCAGCAGTTCTGCAACAGCACAGGCATGCTGCCCGCCTGCGCCACCGAAGCAACACAGAGTAAAGTCCGCCGGATTCTTCCCCTGTTGGCCGGTGATGTGTCGTATTGCGTTGGCCATGCTCTCGGTGGCAACACGGATAAATCCGCAGGCCGTTTGTTCTGGGGTGTATGCCAATCCCTTGGAGGAGTTGATGGTTCGTGTCAGTGCGGCGAAGGCGTCTTTAACGCTGTCGATACTTAAGGGCTCGGAGCCCGAAGGACCAAACACAGCTGGAAAGGCGCTTGCCTGTATGTGTCCGGTCAGAAGATTGGCATCGGTAACGGTCAGCGGGCCGCTGTTCAGATAGCACAATGGCCCGGGGAAAGCACCGGCCGAATCGGGGCCTGCCTGCAAGCGACTGTCTGCATAGCTCAGAACCGAGCCGCCACCAGCAGCAATAGTGTGAATATTGATCATAGGCGTTTGAATAAAACTGCCGCCAATTTCGGTTTCGCGACTGAGTTCATGACCGTTGTCATACACAGATACATCAGTGGATGTACCGCCCATATCAAAGCCGATGAGACGCGTCAGGCCTGCGCGCTTGCCTGCGGCTGCCATACCCACCATGCCACCGGCTGGGCCCGACAGGATGCTGTCTTTGCCGCATAACTTATCGGCAACAACCATGCCGCCGTTACTTTGCATCATTAAAAAGTATGCCGGTGTGTGTTTATTGGCTGCCAGCGCCTGCCGAAAACTTTTAATGTATTTGCTGAGCACCGGAGTGACGTAGGCATCGGCTACGGTGGTTTGTCCACGACTGATGAAATGCTGTAAGCCACTTAACCGGTGTGACACAGAGATGTGCTGAATGCCGGCTTGCCGCGCCAATTCAAACAGTCGTTGTTCATGCAGGGGAAACAGATAGCTGTGCAGCAAACATATGGCGACACTGCGAATGCCGCTAGCACAGATGTTTTCCAAGATATCCCGTGCCGTGGGTTCATCAAGCTCCTGCAGCACAGTGCCATCGGCAGAAACTCTTTCACCGACTTCAAATACAGCGTCATAGAGCGGCGGTGGTTTACTTATATTGAGCGCGAAAATATCCGGACGACTCTGGTTGCCAATTTTCAATGCATCTGCAAAGCCGCGGGTGGTAATCAATGCTACCGCCTCACCGGCATGTTCGAGCAGCGCATTCGTCGCAACAGTTGTGCCCATCTTGATAAAACTGACCCTAGGTGACTCTGCTTTGCTCAGAAAACGGCGAATGCCTTCGGCAGCGGCATCGGCGTACATCGATGGATTATCTGACAGCAGTTTTTGAATACGTAATTTTCCGCAGGGCTCGCGGGCAATCACATCGGTGAATGTGCCGCCGCGATCAATCCAGAATTGCCAGTTATCGCTCATCGATTCCATGTATGTCAGTTGGGAGTTGGCATTGTATTGCATCGGTCGTAATGATGGGTTCGTGTTGCCGCTGATGTTCAAATTTGCGATGCTGCAGGAAGTTTACGAGGATGATCTTTATAAATGACTGATTCTTTTTGGATCATGATAACGCTTGTTGCCTACATGATCGTGTTGGTATTGATCGGTGTCTGGGCACAGAAGCGCACCATCGATCAGGAGGATTATTTCCTCGGTGGTCGTCAGCTTGGGCCATGGGTTGCGAGCCTCAGTGCTTCGGCCAGTTCGTCATCCGCATGGTCGTTGTTGGGTGTCAGCGGTACTGCTTATGCTGTGGGCATGGAGGCCTTCTGGTTCTTGCCGGGAGTGCTCGGCGGTTATGTATTCAGTTGGACCTATGTAGCGCCGCGCCTGCGACAGGCAGCCGAGCGCGACGATGCAGTGACTTTGTCCGAACTTCTATTTGGACGTTACGACCGTGATGGCAGCAACGTGGTGATCCGCTCTGCTTCGATCATCGTTCTGGTTAGCCTTATGTTCTACATTGCGGCGCAGTTTCAGGGCGCCGGCCTCGCATTCTCCAGCAGCTTTGGCATGGCTCCGACCGTGGCCATCCTTTTTGGTGCTGCCATCGTGTTGGTGTACACCCTTATTGGCGGCTTTTGGGCCGTTGCGGTTACCGATGCCGTGCAAGCCGTGCTAATGGTATCGGTGGCCGCCTTGTTGCCGGTGCTGTGTCTGTTGGAAGTCGGCGGGTTTTCAGGCTTGTGGGCTGGAATGGCCGGTATGGAGGATGAGGTTTTTCTCAGTTTTACCGGTAAGTACAGCGGCCTTGCCGCAGTGGGTTTTGTGTTTGGCATGCTCAGTCCGGGTGTCGCGTATATCGGCCAGCCTCATGTAATGAATCGTTTTATGGCCATTAAGGATGATGCGAGCTTACGTCAGGGCAGGATTATTGCTGTTGGCTGGGCATCTATTGTGTTCAGCGGCATGCTAGTTCTTGGTTGGTCGGCGAGGGTATTGTTTCCAACCACGGGTAATGAAGAGCAGATTTTCTTTTATGCAACCCAGCAGTTGCTGCCGCCGGTAATTGCCGGAGTGATGATTGCCGGCGTGCTGTCGGCAATCATGTCGACAGCCGACAGCCAGCTGCTGGTGGCGGCATCATCTATTGCGCGTGACTGGAATCTTACAGACAGTCGTGCGCATGACAAAGTGCTTACCGACTCGAGGATTGTGGTGACATTGGTGACGGTTATCGCCTGCGCAATTTCTTTGTTCCTGCCGTCATCAATTTTTGACCGGGTGTTGTTCGCCTGGCATGCGCTAGGCGCCGCATTCGGCCCCATGGTGCTGCTGTTCATTGCGAATGTGCGCATTCGCCGTACGCCGGCGTTGATAAGCCTTTGGCTGGGCTTTGGTTTAACCGTTGTTTTTAACTGGATGCCGAATACCCCAGGCGACATTGTTGAGCGGGTGGTGCCATTCCTGGTCGCCTTTGCAGTGGCCTGGCTTGGTCGTGAGAGGGCTGTGGCGGATGTTTAGTTAATGAGTTCGCAACGAGGAGTAGTGTGCTTTTCTCACGGTCAGGAGGGCGGTCCCGACGGCACAAAAATCAGGGCGCTAACGCCGCTGGCTGAGCAGGCCGGCTGGCGTGTTGAATCACTTGATTATCGTGGTATCGATGATCCCGCAGACCGTATCGAGAAGCTCTTTACATGGTGCATGCAACAACCCACACCGGTGCTGCTTGTGGGCAGCAGTATGGGCGCTGCAGTGAGCGCTGCCGTCGCCCACCGTATTGCGGTTACCGGCCTGTTCCTGATGGCCACAGCAATTTATGTGCCGGGCTACGAGGCGTTTAACCCGTTGCCATTGCGCTGCCAAGCAACCCTTGTGCACGGCTGGCGTGATGAGGTTATACCGTATCGTAATGGTTTGCGGTTTGCGTTGGAATGCCAGGGGCGGTTTACCCTTTTAGCGGGGGACCATGGTCTTGGTGATGCGGATAGTCTAGAGCGGCTGAAGGCTTTGTTTCAACAGTTTTTGGCCAGTCATGGAAAAGGCTAATAGTTGTTCCGAACAAGATTTTCTTGTTGGTATTGCTGATTGCCGTGAGATACGGATGCCCATGCACCCGCAGAGTCTGCAGTGGCATCGGACGATCAGGCTGAAGGCCGTTAGTACTTAGGTTGAGGCAAAAAAAGAACCCGCCTGACGGCGGGTTTTATTGGCACGGAACGGACGAGCTAAAACTCCAGAGAGCGAAGCAAGGGTTTATAAATAAACCTTCTTGTTATTGATACGAGTTTTAGTGTCACTTGTATCTTGCAGAATGCGTGCCAGCTAAATGTCGTAAGTGCTTCGATTTAACTAAAGTCGGAAAATCAATTATTTAGTGTGATGCCAGTCTCACTATTTCCCCCAGGCGATGCGCGGCGACCGCTCGTTATGCTCTGCGCCAGCGGTTCTTCACTGGGCATTTTGGCGTATTGTCTTTTTTTTCGACATGCTGGCGCAGCACTATCGTGACAGGCATCACAGAACTGCTTCGATTATCCATTAGAAACAAAGGCTTGTGAATCTTCCTTATATGTAAGGAGTTCCGACAAGCATCTGGATACGGCAGTTGGCGAGGACCTCAAGCAGCCGAGCATTTACGCGTTGAGGTCTGGAATTAACTGGCTCTCAATGCGGACAATCATGTCTTTGATGCGGAGTTTCTGTTTTTTCAGGCGTTTGATCTTTAGCAGGTCGATGTTCGGATTGACTGATAGCTCATGAATCGAGATATCAAGATCATGATGCGCAACCCGCAACTCTTTAAGGCGGGAGCGGGCACGGAATACGCTGGTTTCGACGTTATCACTCATGAATTTACAATCAGTACTATCGCTCATACTGCATCAGCAGTAACTTCTTGGGATATTGACCTGCGGGTTGTTCCTGTCGGTCTGTCCGGGTATTTTTATGCGGCTACTATTGTTCCGGAGCCTTTGCAGGTAGCTTGAGAGCATTCTAGCAGTCTTTCATGGGTCTCCCAAGCGACATCTTGAGGGCGTTATTTCACCTTACAGATAGCGGGTCCAGTCTTTTGAGCCATCGCCATAAACAATGAAATGTGGGTTCAGAATGTCTGCTTTCGCGTTATACAGCAGTGGTTTGGCATCGAGGCCGATAACGCAGCCACCGGCACATTCAACTATAGCCTGTGCGGCGGCGGTGTCCCATTCTGATGTCAGGCCGAGGCGGGGGTAGACGTCTGCTTCCCCTGCTGCGACCAGGCACAGCTTTAGCGAACTGCCCATGGATACCATCACGTGTGAACCCAGCTTTTTCAGATAGGCGTCAACAAGCTCACCACGGTGTGAGCGACTGCCAACGACACGCACAGGGGACGGTGCCGGAGTCGTTACGCGAATTGTGATGGCAGCTTCGCCCGCGCGCTGTATAAATGAGCCGGTTTCAGTGCAGCCAAAATAGTCGGTGTCTTTATCGGGGACATGCACAACCCCAAGCACAGACTTATGCCCCTGGATCAGCGCAATATTAACGGTGAACTCACCGTTCTTTTTAATAAATTCTTTGGTGCCATCGAGTGGGTCGACGAGCCAGTATTCCTTCCAGCCTGACCGTTCCGCAAAAGGTATAACAACAGACTCTTCCGACAGAATCGGAATGCCGGGTGTTAACGCGGTCAGTCCGGCAACAATGCGGTTATGCGCTGCGCGATCGGCGGCGGTTAAAGGTGAATCATCGGCTTTGGTTTCTACGTCGATATCACTCTGGTAGATCTCCAGGATATCCTGCCCCGCTTCACGGGCAATGGTGAGAACGTCGGGGATGAGTTGTTTCAGGTTTGTCTGCATGGGATGGCCTGTTGGTTGCAACCACAATCGATAGCGAATGCCGTAAAGTATCGGAATGACCGAGGGAAATAAAGCAAAGCAGCGAAGTGTCGATTGGGGTCATTGCGACACCGTCCTGCTTGATATGGACGGCACCATGCTTGATCTGGCCTTCGACCATTACTTCTGGCGGGAACTGGTGCCGGCTCGCATAGCGTTAAAGCGTGATATCTCCGAGGCTGACGCCCGCGCCGACCTCTTCGAGCTCTTCGCGGCTAAAGAGGGCAGCCTCGAGTGGTATTGCCTCGAGTACTGGAGCGAAGCTCTGGATCTGGATATGGCGGCGCTCAAACAGTCTATTGGTCATAAGGTGGGCTTTTTGCCAGATACCCGCCGCTTTCTGGAGGCCGTACAAAAAAGCCATCGGCGGTTAATTCTTGTGACAAACGCGCATCCGGAAGCCCTGCGGGTTAAATTATCAGCGGTGGATTTTGACCACTATTTTGATGGCATGGTCACATCGCATGAGTTCGGCTATCCGAAAGAGCGAGCGGAGTTTTGGCCCGCGCTGCAGGCTAGTTTGGGGTTTGATCGCAGCAGAAGTTTGTTTGTTGACGACAGCTTGTCGGTGCTGCGTGCTGCGAGAGACTACGGAATTGATCGGGTGGTTGCGGTTGAGCGCCCCGATACAAGCCTGCCCGCCCGTGTGATTGAAACCTTCGCATCGGTGCACAGCCTTGATGAACTATTAGGTCCCGGGGCGATGAATGCCCCGGAACCTGTTTGACCTGAAACCCTTAGAGCTTTAAGCGCAGTCTAACGTCTGCGGTGCTGTCCACCACCGCTGTGCGGTCTGCCACGGCCACCTGCGCCGCCTTTTGATGGTCCGCTGCGTTTGCGGGGCGGCATTTTTGGAACAGTCACTTCGGCCAGAAGTTCTGGTGTAATGGGCTTAACCGGAATCGAAAACCCAATGTATTTTTCGATGTCGGGCATAGTCATTGCATAGCTTTCGCAGGCAAAGCTAATGGCATCGCCGGAGGCGCCGGCGCGCGCAGTTCGTCCGATACGATGCACGTAGTCTTCGCAATCCTGAGGCAGGTCGTAGTTAACCACGTGAGTGACTCCATCAATATGCAAGCCGCGTGATGCAACGTCGGTTGCAATCAAAATAGCCAGTTCACCCGACTGGAAAGATTCCAGCATCCGCATACGTTTGTTCTGTGGCACGTCGCCCGATATAGCTGACGCACTAAAGCCGTTCGCGGATAGCAGTACGGCAACTTTTTCTGCCTGGTGTTTCATGTTAACGAACACCATGGTTCGCTGTGCGTCCACTTCGCGCAGTAGGTTAACGAGCAAGCGCTGCTTTTCGTGGTTGCCCGGGAAGTAGACGGCCTGAGTTACCTTGTCGGCGGTCACTTTTTCCGGTTCAATTCGAACCGAAACCGGATCATTCATGTGCTCATAGGCCAGCTCGAGAACCTTTTGGTTGAGCGTTGCTGAGAACAGCAGATTAAGCCGCATATCTGCCGGCGGCAGACGGCGCATGACGTAGCGGATGTCTTTGATGAAACCCAGGTCAAACATACGGTCGGCCTCATCTAGCACCATTACCTGAACAGAATTCAGGTTGAATACACCTTGCTTGAGGTAGTCAATAAATCGACCCGGTGTACCGATCAGCACATCAACGCCCGCTTGGAGTTTGTCTCGTTGCTTGTCGTAATCGGCGCCACCAAAGACCACCTGACAACGTAAGCCTGTGGCCGCACCAAGTGACCCGCAGTCCGAGTGAATTTGCAATGCGAGTTCGCGGGTAGGTGCCAGGATGACTGCGCGTGGGTTTTTGTCAGTTGCCTGGTCGGCGGGCAACGGGTTGCGCAACAAATGGCTGAATGTAGCAATCAGGAATGCGGCTGTTTTGCCCGTGCCTGTTTGCGCCTGACCGGCGACGTCTTTGCCACTGAGTGCAATGGGCAGTGTTTGCCCTTGAATCGGCGTGCAATGGGTAAAGCCTGTTTTGCGGATGCCTGCCTGAAGTTCTTCAGGAAGGTCGAGACTGGCGAAGCTGATATCTGCTTCTGGGGTTTTTGATTCACTCATGGTGCTGCAGTATTCCCTTAAAAAGTGCCAATAGCACTTGCAATATTGTTCCGGAAGGGGTCAAATTGGTTAACGACTTGCGGTTTTAACCGCACCCGCCGAATCGAAGAGCCAGAACACGACCTGTGTTGGGTTAGACTTTAAGCCCAAACCCTAGATCGCAGTGCATTGTGCCTGATTCGGCGCAAACCTTCATTAGTGGCGTAATAAAACGTTATAGCAATTCTTACTGAAGATTTAGGTGACTGTTTAAGTGTGTCTTTTGGGGAGACACTGGCTTAAGCAGCGAATACACACTCAGGGCTTATAGCCCATGCCGATTTCCCGGCCAAATTCAAATACAGCATTTTTTGTCAATAGCCTTAAACTTCCCAATAATTTCCCAAATTTTATATAGCGAAAGTGAAATATGAGCATAGCGCACGTAAGCGATACGAGTTTTCAGTCTGATGTCATGGAGTCAGCGGTACCTGTTCTGGTCGATTTCTGGGCAGAGTGGTGCAGTCCTTGCAAAATGATTGGTCCGATCCTTGAAGAGCTGGCCCCCGAGTATGAAGGCCGGCTGAATATTGCGAAGGTCGATGTTGACGCAAACCCGAAAACGCCACAGCAATATGGCATTCGCAGCATTCCGACACTTATTTTGTTTAAGAACGGAGTTGTTGAGGCTCAGCAGGTAGGTGCGGTGTCCAAGAAACAGTTAGCGGAATTTCTGGAGAAGAACCTGTGAGAGGTTATTTAGGAAGTTCTGCTCGTTCCGGTGCTGGTGGCGGCAATAGCAATGGCGATGGCAGTGGCGGTGGCGGTGGTAGCAAAGGCGGCAATAATCGTGGCGGTAATCGTTCTAACCACAATAAAGGTGGTGATGGCGCCAAGGGCGGTAATAAAACCCGCGGTCGTCGGCGTCGCCCGGATAGCGAAGAGTTCGGCACATTTACTGAGAACGACATCATTCGTAAAGATGAGCTGGAGAAGAACAAGAACCTTCTGCACCTTAACGAACTGAAGAACACGCAGGTAGCCGAACTGGTAGCACTGGCTAGCTCAATGGGTCTTGAAGGTCTTGCCCGGTCACGCAAACAAGACATTATTTTCGAAATCTTGAAGGCGCATGGCGCCAAAAGTCAGGACCTGTCTCTTATACACATCTCCGAGCCCACGAGACAAGAGGCAA
>OJHF01000353.1_pt1 | contig 11683 bp, 7 predicted proteins | sample 1594891 | NCBI WGS metagenome assembly OJHF01 (sample SAMN05416737, study PRJEB24817) | seawater metagenome | isolation source: Sea water | place: Canada:Atlantic | collected 2013-07 | reverse complement strand
GGCCGCCGCAGACGGGTCAGGGGCGACACTCGCCAAGCGCAAGCAATACACAGCAGGCGGTAGAACAGACCGGTGGACTTACTTATCTCAAATCTCTGACACGCTTTCTTAGAGAGCGTTTTCTGATTCCTCTTTAGGCCAATGAGATCGGACTCGCCTTTTTCGAGAATGAGGCGACCCCGTTTTTTCCCCAGTGAGCTACTTCTCGGAGGATGCGATTTCCGTGATGAAAATGTTGCGGAACAGGTGCTGCCCGCCTCCGGGGACTTCTGCTTGAACTGCGATGAACCCTGCTTCCAGGTCTTCGAGTCCGTCGGCTTTCCACGCTTCCTTGCCGTTGATCAAAAGAGAGATCTTCGAGCCCTGTAATGTGAGTTTAAATGTGTTCCACTCTCGTTCTTTGATCAGTCCTTTACTGGTGGCGCCTTCAATTCCGCCGACATTACCTTCCTTTCCTTTCAGGAGGTTGGCTTGGTAGCGTTTCGGCCAGGGGCGGTTTTCAGGAAGAGAGGTGTAGCGGAAATAGACGCCGCTGTCCCAATTGTTCTTGCCCAGCGCTTTCCATTCGTATTCCAGGACAAAGTCGCGATACTTCTTTTTGGATTGCACCAGACCGTTTCCGCTCTTGATTAGGAGATTATCGTTCGTCACTTCGGCTTCGCATTTTATGACCGTCCAGCCGTCCAGGTTCTTTCCATTGAACAGGGAGACGCGTTTGTTGTCGGCAGAGGCGGATCCTGAGGTCATTAGGAATACAAGGAGCAGGAGTCTAAATAAGAAGTCTTTGTTCATCATGGGTATTGTGGATACGTAGATTGTCGGTTGATCTGACAGGAATTAGCCAATTGCCCGCTTTTTCGGCAGAATATGTTAGTGGTATCTCCTTCAATGGACTCTCACCGATGTCTAGGACATCATTTATTTGTTGAATAGCCCGCGAGCTAGTTGGACTCCCAGCCCCATCCGCGATCGATGGATCGTCGCTGCTCTCAAGTGGTCCACCCAAAAAAGTGGTCCACCTAAAAAGGAAAATCCCTTGCTGTTTGAGTTCCGCGCTGATCCCCGCTACATTTCAAGAGCAAAAATTCCCGCTAATCTCGCCTGGAATCAGGGCTCAAGGCTTTAGCCTGACGCGCATGGGATGGTGACGAGCGGCGGGATCTCCATTCTTGTCGAAGATTCCTTGGAAACATTGATTGGCATTTGAAGTGGACCCTTATTTGTTGCCCTTAGATTTTGACTTTTATTGATTCTTTGAGCCAGAGTTGAGGGTGATTGAATTTTCAGGTTCTTGGAGAAAAAGGTCGCCTGACCAAGCTGACGTTATGCTCCGGTGGCGTCTCCAAAATGAGGGCAGGGTTAAAGTAAGAAGATAGAATACTCCTCGATAAATAGGGCTGAAAAGGGTTGTATTTAAACAAATGGCGAACAACTCAGAAATCTCCCGCCCACTTGGGGTGCTTCGCAGACGGATTCGACGTGTTCAATTAACACGAGGATTGCTGCGTCTGGCGAACGTCTGCCTTGGAGGGCTTCTTCTGATGGCCCTGCTTGATTTTATTTTTGCGCCGCTATCGGATACTGTCAGGTGGGTAATCTTTCTTGTTTGGTTGGGCGCGATTGCTTGGATCGCATTTAGGCACCTGATACGTCCTCTAGGGAGGTCCATTAACGATATCAAGCTGGCACGATGGCTTGAGCGTCGTCACCCGGAGGTGCAAGAACGCATCTCCACGAGCTTGGAGCTTTCGGATAGTCCTGAGGGTATTTCAGCCGAGTTGATTGAGGTGCTTTCGACGGAGGCCGCGACCGACCTCTCCGGGCTAGATCCCCGAGTTGAAGTTTCTAACAAGCGAGTGCGTAAGTCGGTGATTCCTTTTGCGACGCTCGCTGCGGTGATCGCGCTTTTGTTGGCGATTTTCCCCAAACAGATGAGCCGTCTTCTGGTGCGTGCGATTGCGCCCTTTTCCACGATGGGCAATGCCGAGGGTTACCGCTTTTCCTTTGATCCCGGTAATTTGGAAATCATCGAAGGAGATGAAGTGGTCCTTAATTTTTCCTACCAAGGTTCCCTTGATGAGCCTCTTTCGTTGTTCACCCGCAACAAGAGCGGCGATCTTCTTTCCGAAGAACTTCGGCCTGTGAAGCGCGATGGAGATCGACATGATTTTCAGTATCGCTTGCACGGGGCATCCGAATCCTTTGAATACTTTGCGCGGAGTGGGCGAGGGGAAAGCGATCAATTCTCGGTAAAAGTGTATCCGGAACCGACACTGGAGAATGCCACCGTTCGCTATCGTTATCCCGACTACACAGGATGGCCAGACCGGGTCACTGACTTTAATACTGGCTTCAAGGCGCTTTCCGGCACGGAGGTGGTTGTCAAAGCTCGTGTCCCTACCGAGGTCAAGAGCGCGCTTTTTATCGATGGTCAGTCAGAGGAAATGAATCCGGAGATCAGCCCCTCGGCAAGTGGTTCGGATCTAGAATTCTCGTTAGTGATGGGGGAGGCAGGAGTTGGCGAAGGGATGATTCGGCTCAATCATCGGCTGCGCGATGATGTGGAAGTAGCACGTTTCCCGATTATCTCGATCCTCGATGAAATTCCCGTTGTTAAGATTTTGGAGCCTATTCAGCGCAAGCTCCGTTTGAGCCCAGATGATCAGATCATCATCAACTACGAAGTGACCGAGCAGATCGGAATCGCATCGGCGGAAGTCGAACTCGAAGTGAATGGGGTAGCTCAACCTCCGCTCAAGGAAGCCGTTCCCGAGCGCGCTTTAAGTGACAAGCCGAACTTCTGGAATGGCGAAGCAATGGTCTATCTTGGAAGTCTCTTAGATCGTCACGAGAAGGCGCGCAAGTTTCGTCTACGTCTGAAAATTAGCGACAATCGTCCGGAGGATTATGATGGTCCGGGCGTGGGGTACTCCGAATGGATCGAGGTCACTCTTGATAAGAATGCGCAGTCGCTAGTACGTCAGGAATATAAGGCACAGGAGACGGATATTCGTGAAACGATTGATCAAGCGATGAAGGAGATTCGCGAGGCCCAACAACGAATGCATCAGGCGAAGAATCATTTGGAAAAAGAAGTGATTCCCGAGCATGCGCAGAAGCAACTCAGCGAAGCGCAGAAGGCACTCGCTGAGACCGAAAAAGAGCTTAATAAATTGGCGGAGCGGATGGAGAAGGGAGTGCAGGCGCATCGGGCCGATGAAATCGAGGCAGCGGCGGAAAAGTTGGGCGAGGCACGCAAGAATCTAGAGTTCGCTCCCTTACAAGATACTCCAGAATCACGACGCAGTGAGATTGAAGAAGCGCTTAAAAATTCCAACGAAGCGATTGAGAAACTGCAGGAGCAGCGGAACGAAATTGATCAGGACCGCACCCGGATCGAGGATTTGGCGAAGCTTCAGGAACTTTCTCAGAAACAAGATGCGCTCGCTCGGGAAGTCGCGGCCGAATCTAAACCTGATCAAAAGTGGAAGAAAAAGCAGGAGGCGGTGAAGGATGAGCTGCGAGAAATGGTGAGGCAATCGCCACAGGCAAAGGCCGCCGCGCTTGAAGCTCAAGCGGAGAAGGCAAACGAATTGGCAGAAAAAGCGGCTGCCCTTTCCGAATCACAGGACGACTTAAAAGACCTCGCGAAAGAAAAGCCAACGAGCGAGCAAATCGCGGATGCCTTTAAGAAAGAGCAGGGGCAACTCGCTGAAGAAGCGAAGGAAGCGGCCGCCGAAGCTTTCTCTGAAGCAGAAGCCTCGGAGAAAGCGAACGAAGAAGACAATCCGCAGGAACAAGCAGCTTTAGTTGAAAAAGCGGAGCAGCTGGCCGTGGCGGCCTCGAAGGCAGAAGAGGCGCGCGATGCCTCGTCGCCTCAGGAAGGATCTGAAAAGGCTGAACAAGCGGCTGAGAAAATGACCGAAAATTCATCGCTGCAAGAGAAGCAAGAAACGGTTGCGGAGGGATTTGAAGCCCTTGCGGAAGGAAAACCGGATGAGGCGCTCGAGGTTCTTGAAAAGCTTCAGTCCTTGAAGATCGAGGAAGCCCTCAAGGAAGAACAATCTGCCATCGTAAAGGAAGCGAAAGGGGAGCTGGTGGAAGCGCGATCTGAAAGTGCCGAGCGCGCCAACACTCTTCCGGAAGCGGTGGCGCAAGGGGAAGCCGCTCGGGATGCCGAGGAGCCCGGTCAATCGGCGGAGGCAGCTCAAGCAGCAGCGGAGGCTTTAGCGCAGGGAGAAGAGAAATCTCCGAGCCAAGCTGAACTGCAGGACCGACAGGAGCAACTTGCGGAAGCCTTCGAAGCTCTCGCGCAAGGTGATGCAGGGGCCGCTCTCGCCGCCCTCGAGGAAATCCGAGCAGAACGAGCTGCCGCTCACGCGGAGGAGCTTCAGGAATTTCCGGAAGCAAACGACTACAATCAAGCGTTGCAACAGGCCAAGAATGAAAGTCAGGACGGAGCGAATCGTGCCGAGAAAGCGATGAAAGCGCAGGCAAATGGTAAAGCTGCGCAAGCGACCCAGCATCATGAGCAATCGTCGGAACAATTTGCAAAGGCGAGCGAGGCGCTTTCCAATGCCGCCGAGCAATTTCAAGCGCAAGCGGTTCAGGCTGCCGAAGAGCAAGCAAATCCGAATCAAGCACCTGCTCCCGGCAAACCTCTTGCCGAAGCATTCCAAAAAAGTGCGGAAGCGGCCGCAGCGAACAATGTTCAGGATGCTGCTGAGGCAGCGGAAGCGGCGGCCCAAGCATTAAAATCAGCGGCTCAGCAAGCAAAGTCAGCGATGGCTCGGAATGAGCAACCCGGGCAGGGACGAGCGATGGCTCAAAATCAACCCGGCCAAGGTCAACCGGGAAAGGACGGTCAGCCTCAGGGCGATCAGCCTGGCGACGAACCTCAGGAAGGGGATCGTAAGGCGCAAGGCGATCCCGGAGTTCCTCCTGAACTGGCAAAACTCGGATTGACCTCGAAGGATTGGGAAAAGATCAAGGCCACTCTTAAGTCCGAGATTGGCGGCGCGCGTGGAGCAGTAGTCCCGGAAGATTACCGGGGCCTCGTGAAGCAATATTTCGAACAGGTTACCAAAGAACGATGAAACTTTTCACCCCGCTTTTAGCTCTCCTCATAGTCGCCACTTCCATGGCGCAGGAAGTTCCCGAAACGATCTTCAATCGCTGGAAGGAAAAGGTAGATCCCTCGGTGGAACGAGGCTTGGATTTCTTGGCGCGCATTCAACAGGACGATGGTTCTTTTCCGGAGAATTACGGCACATCGACCGGGATTCCCGCCTTGGCCGGAATGGCGTTTTTATCCCGGGGGCATTTGCCGACCGAAGGGAAATATGCAGAAACGTTGACCCGTATCATCGACTACATCCTAGCCCACCAGGATCGGCAGGGGCTCTATCAAGCGGGGCATGGTGGAAGTGGACCGATGTATGCTCACAACATCGCGACCTTGTTCATTTCGGAGGTTTCGGGAATGGTCGATCCGGAGAGGCAAAAGAAAATCGGCGAGAGTCTTCCCCGGGCCCTTGGGCTCATTCTTCGCGCGCAAGCGGTGAAGAAGTCGGACCGTCATCAGGGTGGATGGCGCTATCACCCAGGCTCACGGGATTCGGACACTTCCTGCAGTGGTTGGGCTCTTATGGCTCTTCGTTCCTCCAAGCTCAATGGCGCGGCCGTGCCCGATAAGGCGATCGACGATGCCGTAGCCTACCTCTACCGGCATTTCGATCCCAAGGGCGGGCATTTCGGCTATACCGATACCCACAAGCATCAGCTTTCGCTCACCGGAATGGGGCTCTTGTGTCTCGAACTTTGTGGCGAGCACGGAAAACCAGAGACGCTTAAAGCTGCCAATTACGTTCTTCAAAATTTCCGTCGTCTCGAGAATGACCAATTTTCTTTTTACGGAAACTACTACAACGCTCAGGCGATGTTCCAGATGGGCGGTAAATATTGGGGCACGTATGCCTCATGGATGTACTCCACCTATTTAAAGAGTCAAAAAGATGATGGTTCCTGGTATTCCAAGGAAGGAGGTCGAATTTATGGCACCAGTATTATGATTCTGGCGTTCACCGTGCCTTATCGCCAACTCCCGATTTATCAACGAGATGAGACGGTGGATGAGGATTAGTGAATCCGGTTCATCGCCAGTGAGAGCCGCATCCGGGGGGCTAGTTACGAAACACGCTTGAAACCTAAGAAAAGCTCATTACATTGCCGCGCCCATCCTTAGTGGATGGCTCCACTATAATGAGTTCGCAAATTCTCGTGCCCGAAAGCGCTCCCTTCACCCCCGAACAACGGGCTTGGTTGAACGATTTTTTTGCCAAAAATTATCTAGGAGGAGCCTCGCCAGCTGCTGATTCGGGGCCTGTGATACCCGTTACGATCCTTTGGGGGTCCCAGACTGGAAATGCCGAAGGCTGCGCCAAGAAGCTAGCGAAGGCTATGAAGGCCGGAAATTTTGATCCTCAGGTGATCGACATGGGTCAATACGACAAAGCCCAACTTGCCAAGGAGCAAAACCTCCTCATTATCACGTCAACCTACGGCGATGGAGAACCACCCGACAACGCCGCCGATCTCCATGAATATATCATGGGGGATTCCGTGCCGAGCCTTGCAGGAGTCAATTTTTCGGTCTTTGCGCTCGGGGATACCGAGTATCCCGATTATTGCCAGTGCGGGATCGAGTTTGACACGCGGCTTGAGAAGTTTGGTGCGAAACGTATTTTCAAGCGGATCGATTGTGATGTCGACTACCACGAAGAATTTAAAGAGTGGAAAACTGGTGTTATGGATGGCCTCGGTGGATCCGGCGCTGCGGTTGTCGAAGAGGCGAAACAGGAGGAGATACCTTATGGCAAAAAGCGCCCTTTTCCATCACCTATCCTCAATAGCTTTGATCTTAATAAGGCGGGGTCTCTGCGCGAGACCTTTCATATCGAACTGGGACTTGAAGGGTCCGGACTCGAGTATGAAACAGGGGATGCGCTGGGCGTGCTTTCGCACAATCCCGAAGGTGCGGTGGATGAGATCCTCAAGAATCTTCCTTTCAACGTGAAAGATGATGTTCCGCTTCCCGGCGGGGGTGAGGCACCTCTTCGCGAGGCGCTGATCACTTCTTACGATATTCGTAACCTCAACAAGACGCTCGTTCAGAAATGGCAGAGCCGCTCAGGTTCTCCTTTTTTGAGAGCGATGGTGGAAGGCGCTGTGAAAGAAGACTTCGAAGAATTTTGCTGGGGTCGTGAACTCATTGATCTCATTACGGAGCATCCCGCTGACTTTGCCGATGGCGAGGAATTCGTAGGGATCTTGAAGAAGTTGCAACCGCGGCTCTACTCGATCGCTTCAAGCCCTAATGCGCACCCGGGCGAAGTGCATCTGACGGTAGCGATCGTGCGCTACAATTCCCACGACCGGAATCGGGGCGGGGTTTGTTCGACCTTCCTTTCTGATCGAGTGGAGGAGAATGTTCCCGGAGTGTTTGTGCATCATAATAAGGCCTTCCGTCTTCCTTTAGATCTCAGCAAGGACGTCATAATGGTAGGTCCCGGAACTGGGATCGCTCCTTTCCGTGCCTTCCTTGAGGAGCGGAAAGCAACCGAAGCATCTGGCCGGAACTGGCTCTTCTTTGGCAACCCTCACGCTGCCACCGACTTCATCTACGAGGAGGAAATTACCCAAATGCAGAAGGAGGGGGTTCTTAATAACCTCAGTTTGGCTTTTTCGCGGGATCAGGCTGAGAAAGTTTACGTGCAGGATCTTATGCTCGAGTCCGGTAAGGAATTTTGGGATTGGCTCGATGGCGGTGGCCATTTCTACGTCTGTGGTGATGCCTCGCGCATGGCCAAGGATGTCGACAAGGCGCTCCACACTATTGCTATGGAGCACGGAGGCCTCAGCGAAGAAGATGCCATCGCTTATTTCAAAGAATTGAAGAAAGAGAAGCGCTACGCGAGAGACGTTTACTAGGAAGTCGTGTCCGTCTCACGGGATCGTCGTCGGACGTTTCAAAGTTGCCCTAAGCTTCTCTTTTCATTTCTCCCGACTTCAATTCTTGTTCATTCGGTTTTTGTGATGCCCTGTGTCATTACTCCACAAGAAGAACCAGAGTATGCGCATGCTGTCTTTCTGCGAATTCTCGCTGTCGGGACAAATCCTATAATAAACTCCTTCCCCTCAGACTGGGGCGACTTACTCCTCAAATCAAAATACGAAAGGGGATGCTTTCGAAGACCATCTTTTACGACGCCGATGGGTAAAAAGCGCCTTCGAGACGTGTCTTGTTGGGCCTTTTTTCCGAGAAAGTTCCCTGAAGGAAGGGGCTTACGGAGGAGCGTGTTCATGGTCGCGATGCCTCTGCCTCGTAAACTTCCACTTAGTGCTTTTGTAAATACGACGTATTAATACCTAGTTGATAAAAATGGAATTAGGGTTTTCACTCTACCGCGTTGTTGGTGGAAGGTTTGCGCTGATCTCCATCATATAGCTCATTTTTCTACTGACCCTGATGGCGGTTGTCTTTCTCGGTTTGGCGACGCTTCAAATTAGGAATCATCGTGTTGAAAAGAATATGGAGGAGGCGCGCTCGAATGCCCGGCTAGCGCTCATGATTATTTTCGGGGAGATGTAGCATGAAATGGGCCCTGGTAAAAAGATCTCCGTTCCGGCCGCAATTTTGGATCAAGACGAAGATGAGTCCGCTTCCTAATTCACGGATCCGCTTGATCGACGACGTAAAGGCCCCTGAAATCAAGGGCTTTTTTAGAGCAGCACGTCACCTCCAGTTGGAGGGTTATTTTTATGTTAACTCAAATAGCCCGGGAGCTTGGAAGGCACTTCTCTCCGTGAATCGGCGCAGCGATGGAGTAACGCCCTTTTCTCGTCATCTGAAGGCACCGGGGCCCCAGAGAATGCAAGGGGATGATGCTGATAGTGATGCGATGTGGGGGGCATACGCGTCTTTTCGGATAGTAAGATTGATCGCTTGACCCTTGCAATTGTTCGTCAAGTGAGGAAGCGAGGACCATCTCTGTCGCTTTCAGATTTCGTGAATCGCCGAATGACAGAAGGGGCGCGCGGGGGCTCTCGAGCCAGCCATTTAAGAAGCTGTGCTCAATGAAATTTTTAGAAACATGGTTCAGATTAAGCAGGGCAAAAGAAATACGGTCATGATCTACCGGTCCGAAGGAGGGAAGTGTGACGAACGGTGCGGACGGCCCGAAATCGCCGTCTATGGTCAGAAAGCCCTCTGGAATCTCACTGGTGAGCGACTGGCTTGGTAAAATTGTCCATTCCATCTCTCCGCGGTCACTTCACTTGCTCGCCGAATTCTCCGCGGAACGTGCGCTAACTTCGACAGGCTCCTAGCTAGGAATTTGCTTTTAGCGGGAGGGCTTTGAAGCCGCCTTTGGACCGGAGCGGAGGGGGGCGAAAGGAGGTTGATTCGCGAATGCTCTTGATTCCGGTTTCAGCTCGTAATCTTGCGAAGGGAGTTTTGATCTCCAGGTCATTTCTATTCATCGTGACTCCCGGTCTCAATCTTCCCTTGATGTCTGATTTGGGGAAATGGCTGGAAGGAGCCTTTGGTCCGTTTCTTTTTCAAATTGGCCACCTTGCCCACTTCGTCGGAGGGTTCCTTGGCTGGGCCTTGATTTTGAAATTCTTTCCCCGTCTTCTGACGCGGGAGGATTTAGATAAAATGAGGCTGGAGAAAGAGCTGCGGGTTGGGGAACAGTAGTGATTTCTGAGAGGATTTCCAAGATCCGGGCATTAGTAGGGGCATCTTTTACCGCGATGCGGATTGCTCTTTCGTGAAGACCGCCTCCCATGTTGCCGGGATTGCGAAGAAAGAGATTTTGTTTCCGACATGCCAGAATGAGTTCATCCGAGGTTGGACCGCTTTCGGGGAGTTGGCAGAGGAGGAAGTTGGCCACGGATGAAAAGACCGACCATCCCAGTGCGGTGAGCCCTTTTTCGAGACGATGACACAGTGCGCGGGTTTCGGCGTAGCGACGCTCATAGTAAGCTGGATTTTCCAGGGCACGGACCGCTGCGAGTTGGGAGGGGAGTCCGATCACCCAGGGTGGCGTGAGTAATCGGAGTGATTCCAGTTGGTGTGGTCCGGCGCAAAGGTAGGCCACGCGGGCACCGCTCAGGGCGTAGGACTTCGACATCGATTTACAGACGATGATGTTTTCGCTCGTGGCGGCGAAGGATTCGAGCGACTGGGCTGGAGAAACATAGTCGACGTAGGTTTCATCAAGCCAGATGCGGGTGGAAGCCGGGGCTCTTTTCAGGAGCTTCTTCAAGTCGTGAGCGGGGATGATCTGACCTGTCGGGCTGTTCGGGTTGACGAGGACAATGAGGTCGTAGTTACCAGTGAGTTCCTTTTCGAGGAGGGCGAGGTTGACCTTGAACGAGTCCTCCGGCATCAGTTGGAAAGACGAGACTCGGCAGCCAATGACCCTTTCAAGGATATGGCGGTATTCTCCATAGGTGGGATCGAGGAGAAGAACCCGTGAGTTCTGATCAAGCCAGTGCGGGAAGGCCCGAAAGATGAGATCCGATGAGCCTGCCCCAGGAAGAATGGCGTCAGGATTGACTCTGCGAGTATCTGCAATCGCGGCGATGAGCCCTGCACAATCGGTTGGAGGAGAGGTCCGAAGAAGCCATGGAAGGTCCTTTTTCAGAGAGTCGATCACTCCGGGCGCGGGTGGGAACCAAGCATCCAAGACATCTGCATTGATGATCTCCTTGTGGCGTTCGAGATTTCCAAAACGCTCGCCTACCGAGGCGAAGAACGCTCCTCCGTGAAAGCAGGGCGAAGGCTGCGAGAAGAGGAAGGGCAGCTGCCAACGGATCTTTTCAACACTCTTTTTCAAGCGATCTGCGTAGAAGTTACTTTGCCGGGCGATTTTAGAGATCGGCGCGTGCATGAGCCGGTAGGTCACAGCTCCGGATTGGGTTTCGAATGGCAGAAACTCCATTCCACAGCGTTCGTAGAGAGGCATGAGTTCCTGCCTTCCCATTCCGCAAACATGGGTCCCTCCATGAGCTGCCACCCAACGAAAAGCAGCGTGGCCGAGGAGGAGAAAGAGGCTGCTTTGGCGAAATTCCTCTACAACGGTGAGGAGGCGGACTTCATAAAGGCTCTCTGAGAATTGGAAAGGAAGTTGATCGCGATGGAAATACTTTTCGATTGAGAATCGCTTTGCGCTTGGTGGCGTGATGCTCACGAAACCGACGATTGTCGGGCCGTGTTTTACAACGAGGTAGTGATTTTCGAAATCGAGATCATCCTGTAGGGCCGCTTCGGCGATCTTGGAATGCTGTCCCAGTTCGCTGGCATAGACCTCGTGACGAACACGATAGATTTGTTCGTGGTCTTCCTTTGTAGCGATTGTTAGGGTTTGAGGGGATTTTGGTGGCTTGATTTCGTTATCTTGCTGCAACCTAAGCTTTTGCTTGAATTGATAAAAAGAATGTCATCATTGCGAAAGTCGATTAAGGCTTGCTGGAAGAATGGTTTGGAGGTCATTGGGTGATTCGTAGCCCAGGATGTTTCGCGAGCGATTGTTGATCACTACTGCTAGGAGCCTGTCGGAGTGAGCGCACGTTCCGCGGAGAATTCGGCGAGCAAGCGAAGTGACCGCGGAGAGATGGA
>OJHF01000352.1_pt1 | contig 11685 bp, 8 predicted proteins | sample 1594891 | NCBI WGS metagenome assembly OJHF01 (sample SAMN05416737, study PRJEB24817) | seawater metagenome | isolation source: Sea water | place: Canada:Atlantic | collected 2013-07 | reverse complement strand
TGCCTCTTGTCTCGTGGGCTCGGAGATGTGTATAAGAGACAGCAATACTGCCTTTAGCGTGTTGCAGGTGTTGACGCCGCGCATGCGTGCATCTTTATGAGCATGCAAATGCGGGTCAGTGATCTGAGCGAGTTTTATAACCTGTTCGTTCATGCTCTGCCGAGTGTGCTTTAGCCATGCGGATTTAAGGTCGAGTGAGTTTCATAACTATAGTGGGTTTGCCTTTTTTAAACTCTGACCTGCATCACATGATTATCGCTGCTGGCGTCCGGAAATACTGTATTTAGGGCAAGAAAAAGCCCTCCGGGGAGGGCTTTTTCAGGGGCTTGCTGGTGACGACCGGCTTAATAGCGATAGTGCGCAGGTTTGTAAGGGCCTTCTGTCGGAACGTCAATGTACTTCGCTTGAGCGTCTGTCAGCTCGGTGAGGTGAACGCCCAGCTGCTCCAGATGCAAACGTGCGACCTTCTCATCGAGATGCTTGGGCAGCACGTAAACTTCATTCTGGTAGTTATCCGGGCTCTCCCACAATTCGATCTGTGCCATCACCTGGTTGGTGAACGAGTTGGACATCACGAAGCTGGGGTGACCTGTTCCGCAACCCAGATTCACCAAGCGACCTTCGGCCAGCAGGATGATGCGTTTACCGTCCGGGAAGATGATGTGATCAACCTGTGGCTTAATATTTTCCCATTCGTACTTCTGCAAAGAAGCCACTTCAATTTCATTGTCGAAGTGACCGATATTGCAAACAATAGCCTGATTTCTCATCGCAGCCATGTGGTCATGGGTGATGACATTAAAGTTGCCGGTGGTGGTGACGAAAATATTCGCAATCGGTGCGGCTTCTTCCATAGTCACAATGCGGAAGCCTTCCATCGCCGCCTGCAAAGCGCAGATCGGATCGATTTCGGTAACCCATACTGTGGCACCCAGACCTTTCAGTGACTGCGCACAACCTTTGCCCACGTCACCGTAGCCGGCAACGATCGCAATCTTGCCGGCAATCATGACGTCAGTAGCGCGCTTGATGCCATCGACCAATGACTCGCGGCAACCGTAAAGGTTGTCGAATTTTGATTTGGTTACTGAGTCGTTAACGTTGATGGCAGGGAAGGGCAGGTCGCCGGCTTGCTGCATTTGATACAAACGCTGCACACCGGTGGTAGTTTCTTCGGTAACGCCGCCAATCGCATCTCGACGGGTGGTGTACCAGCCAGGATGATTTGCCAGATGGTGTTTCATAGACTTGAACAGCGCAACTTCTTCTTCGCTGCCCGGATTGTCAAGAATCGACGGGTCAATTTCGGCTTTGGCACCGAGAATTAACAGCAGAGTAGCATCGCCACCGTCATCTAGAATACGGTTAGGCACGCCACCGTCAGACCATTCCATGGCGCGATGGGTGTATTCCCAGTACTCATCCAGAGTCTCGCCTTTATAGGCAAATACGGGCACGCCCGAAGCCGCAATCGCTGCTGCTGCGTGATCCTGAGTTGAGAAGATGTTGCAGGAAACCCAGCGAACTTCTGCACCCAGTTCAACCAATGTTTCAATCAACACGGCGGTTTGAATGGTCATATGCAAAGAACCCATGATGCGGGAACCGGCTAGCGGTTTTTTGCCAGCGTATTCTTTGCGAATCTGCATCAGTCCCGGCATTTCAGTTTCGGCGATGCGGATTTCTTTACGACCAAAGTCGGCGAGTGTGATATCGGCGACGAGATAATCTTTCAGCACTACGGCTGCTTCGGTACTCATGATATATGTTCTCCTAGTAACAGCCGCGCTTAAACGCTGGCTTTAAGTGCTTCAGCTTTGTCGGTTTTCTCCCATGAGAATTCGACATCTTTACGGCCAAAGTGACCGTAAGCTGCTGTGGCGCGATAAATCGGGCGGCGAAGGTCAAGCATTTCGCGGATACCGTAAGGTGTAAGGTCGAAGTGTTCACGGATGAGCTTAGTCAAGGTTTCATGATCGACTTTACCCGTGCCGAAAGTTTCGACGCTGATAGATGTTGGTTGGACAACACCAATGGCATAGGAAAGCTGAACTTCGCAACGTTCTGCCAGACCTGCTGCGACAATGTTTTTTGCAACGTAGCGGCCTGCATAGGCGGCTGAGCGGTCAACCTTAGACGGATCTTTACCTGAGAATGCACCGCCACCATGACGGGCCATGCCGCCATAGGTGTCGACAATAATTTTTCGTCCGGTCAGACCGCAGTCACCAACTGGGCCACCGATAACGAACTTGCCGGTTGGATTGATGTGGTATTTGGTGTCTGCGTTAAGCCATTCAGCAGGCAGGATCGGCTTAATAATGATATCCATTACAGCTTCGCGCAGCGCTTCCTGACTGATTTCAGGGTTGTGCTGAGTCGAAAGCACCACGGCATCGATACCTACCGGTTTGCCGTCAACATAGTTCAGTGTGACCTGACTCTTTGCATCCGGACGCAACCACGGCAGTTCACCCGATTTGCGGACGTCGGCCTGGCGCTTAACCAGCTGATGAGACAGTGAAATGGCTGCAGGCATTAAGACGTCGGTTTCATTACTGGCATAACCGAACATGAGGCCCTGATCGCCGGCACCCTGTTCACGCGGGTCACCGCGGTCAACACCTTGAGCGATATCCGGCGATTGCGCGCCAATGGCATTAAGAACCGCACAGGATTCGCCATCAAAGCCCATGTCGGAGCTGTTGTAGCCAATATCGAGCACTACATCCCGAACCAGTCGTTCGAAATTGGTTGGGGCTGATGTGGTGAGTTCGCCTGCCAGCATCACGAAACCCGTTTTAACCACGGTTTCTACCGCCACACGGGCGTCGGCGTCATGCGCAATAACAGCATCCAGTACTGCATCGGATATCTGGTCGGCCATTTTGTCCGGATGACCTTCAGACACGGACTCGGACGTAAATTGGTAGTTGTTTGCCATAGCTAATTTCGTTTCCTGATAATTAAGCAGGCGAGGATTATAAGCGCACTTAGCGCTGCTAGTGTGACTTTAGTGGTGATGTGGGTGTCTCCGGAACAGACTTTGCGTACTTGAGCGCATCCAGTGGACAATTTGCCTGCATAATTCGGCGATTGGTGTTCATCAATGCCCAATCTGTTTGGCTCGCGGCTTGCTTGTATTGCCACCCGAGCACAGGTAGGCGACAATGCGCGCCCGTTATCCGGCCCTCCGGCCCCTAACTATAAAAACGATAAAAAATGGCTGTAAATTCAAAGACCCGCAACAACACCGAGGGTGTGTACCCTTCTCGTAGAGACCTTGCTAACGCGATACGTGCTCTTGCTATGGACGCAGTGCAGGCAGCAAATTCCGGTCATCCCGGAGCCCCGATGGGTATGGCTGATATCGCTGAGGTGCTCTGGAACGACTATATGACCCATAACCCTATGAATCCATTGTGGATTAATCGGGATCGCTTTGTGCTTTCCAATGGGCATGGGTCAATGTTGTTGTACGCGCTGTCGCATCTGAGCGGCTACCCGTTGACAATGGATGAGATCAAAAACTTCCGCCAGCTGGGCTCCCGCACCGCAGGTCATCCTGAGTATGAGCCTGAGATTGGCATTGAAACAACCACCGGGCCCTTGGGTCAGGGCCTGACCAATGCTGTTGGTATGGCCGTTGCCGAGAAGGTTCTCGCGGCTCAGTTTAATCGCCCGGGTCACGATGTCATTGACCATCGCACTTGGGTATTCCTCGGTGACGGTTGTTTGATGGAAGGTATTTCGCACGAAGCCTGCTCACTCGCCGGCACCTTAAAGCTGGGCAAGTTAATTTGTTTTTACGACGACAACGGCATTTCAATTGACGGTGACGTTGACGGCTGGTTTACCGATGATACGCCCGCCCGTTTCGAAGCTTATGGTTGGCATGTGGTTCCCGGTGTTGACGGGCACGACCCTAAAGCGCTTCAGGCAGCTATTGATAAGGCTCTGGCATCTAATAAGCCAAGTCTGATTTGTTGCAAAACCATTATTGGTTTCGGTTCGCCGAACAAGCAGGGCACCGAAGCCACTCACGGTGCGCCCTTGGGTGATGCCGAAATTGCGGCTACCCGTGAAGCGCTGGACTGGCCCTATGCACCGTTTGAAATACCCGCCGAGATCTGTGCCGCATGGGATGCACGCAGCAGCGGTGCTGCTGCAGAGGCTGCTTGGAACGAGGGTTTTGCGGCTTATCAGAGTGCGTTCCCTGAATTAGCAGCAGAACTGCAGCGACGCATGTCCGGTGAATTGCCGGCTGGGTGGCCCGAAGCCGTTGCGGAAGAGATTGCCAAAATTGCGACATCCGATGCGAAGAATGCAACCCGCAAAGCATCGCAGATTAGTTTGAATGCGTTTGCCCCGCACCTGCCTGAGTTGATCGGTGGTTCTGCTGATCTGACCGGCTCTAACCTCACCGAACATTCCGGCTCCAAGTGGCTTACCGGCGATGATGCCGATGCCAACTATATTTCATTTGGTGTGCGTGAGTTCGGTATGGCTGCAATGCTTAATGGTATGGTTTTGCACGGTGGTTTTATTCCTTACGGCGGCACCTTCCTGACCTTCTCTGATTACGCCCGCAATGCGTTGCGCATGGCGGCGCTCATGAAGGTGCAGAATATTCTTGTGTTTACTCATGACTCTATTGGACTGGGTGAAGATGGTCCTACACATCAGCCGGTTGAGCATGTAGCAAGCTTGCGCCTGATGCCGAACATGGCGGTTTGGCGTCCGTGTGATACTACTGAAACAGCGGTGGCATGGCAGGATGCCATCGAGCGTCGTGATGGTCCGACCAGTTTGATTTTGTCGCGTCAGGGCCTGGCCCCACAGGCACGCAATGCCCAGCAGCTTGACGATATTCGTCGGGGTGGCTACGTATTGTGTGATGCGGACGATGCACAAGCTGTGATCATTGCAACCGGTTCTGAAGTTGAGCTTGCGGTGGCCGCCGCTGCGGCATTAGCCGCTGAAGGGATTGGCGTTCGTGTCGTTTCTATGCCTTGTGTTGAAGCCTTTGAAGCTCAGGATGCTGTTTACCGCGAGTCCGTGTTGCCAGCAGCGCTTGATAAGCGGGTTGCTGTTGAGGCGGGTGTCACCAACGGTTGGTATCGCTATGTTGGCATGTCCGGACGCGTCATTGGCCTTGACCGCTTTGGCGAATCAGCACCGGCCGGCGAGCTGTTTAAAAAGTTCGGTTTTACCGTGGATAACGTCAAGTCCGTTGTTAAAGAATTGTTATAGAGCAAATTGATACAAATGGTTTCGTGAATAATGTTCACGTGCAGATTATTTATAAGGCGGAAGCTTGCCTTGCGGAAGAACAATAGGAGTAAGCAGTAATGGCAGTAAAAATCGCGATAAATGGTTACGGACGTATCGGTAGAAATGTCCTGCGTGCATTGTACGAGAGTGACCGTACCAAAGAACTTCAGATCGTGGCCATTAATGATCTGGGCAATGCCGATACCAACGCACATCTGACTAAGTACGACACCGCGCATGGCGTGTTCGGCTTTGATGTCTCTGTCGAGGGAGATGAGCTGGTAATCAATGGCGACCGCATTAAAGTATTTGCTGAACGCAATCCTGCCAACCTGCCTTGGGGTGAGCTTGGTGTTGATGTAGTGCTGGAGTGCACAGGCTTCTTTGCCAGCAAAGAAAAGTCACAGGCACACATTGATGCCGGTGCCAAGAAAGTCGTTATTTCTGCACCTGCGGGCAATGCGGTTGATGCCACTATTGTTTACGGCGTTAACCATAAGCTGTTGAAAGCATCTGATACCGTTATTTCAAATGCTTCCTGCACCACCAACTGCCTCGCGCCTCTGGTTAAGCCATTGCATGAAGCAATTGGTATTGAGAAGGGCATCATGACTACGATTCATGCCTACACCAACGATCAGGTTCTGACTGACGTGTATCACACCGATCTGCGTCGTGCGCGTTCAGCCACTATGTCGATGATTCCGACCAAAACCGGTGCGGCTGCTGCAGTTGGCATGGTTTTGCCTGAGCTTGATGGCAAGTTGGACGGCTTCTCAATGCGCGTGCCGATCATCAATGTGTCGGTTGTTGATCTGACCTTTACTGCGTCACGTGATACCACTGTGGATGAAATTAACTCGGTTCTTAAAGCCGCAAGTGAGGGTCCGCTGAAAGGCGTTCTGGGGTATACCAACGCGCCGCTTGTGTCGATTGATTACAACCACAATCCTGCATCTTCAACCTACGATTCAACCATGACTAAAGTGCTCGGTGGCAACCTGGTTAAAGTGTGTTCTTGGTATGACAACGAGTGGGGCTTCTCAAATCGTATGCTTGATACCACTTTGGCACTCATTAACGCCAAGTAACATCAGTTAAGCTTCCACAGGAAGAGCAACAGGTATGTCAGTGTTGAAAATGTCAGAGTTGGATATTGCCGGAAAACGGACGATGATCCGATTGGATTTGAATGTTCCGGTTGAAGACGGTCGCGTTACCAGCGATGCCCGGATCAAGGCGACACTGCCGACTATTACTGCAGCGCTGGAAGCAGGCGCTGCAGTAATTCTGCTCTCTCACCTTGGTCGTCCGACTGAAGGGCAGTTTGAGGAGCAGTTCTCTTTAAGTCCTATCGCCCGTCATCTCAGCGTACTGTTGAATCAGGACGTCCGTTTGGTCAGCGACTGGCTGAATGGCGTTGATGTGGCTCCCGGTGAAGTCGTGTTGTGTGAGAACGTACGCTTTAACGCTGGTGAGAACGCTGATGATGGGGTTTTATCTAAGCGGATGGCTGCGCTTTGTGATGTGTTTGTAATGGATGCTTTTGGCACCGCACATCGTGCTCAGGCAAGTACTCATGGCGTAGCAAAGTTTGCTCCGGTGGCCTGTGCCGGACCCTTGCTGGTCGCTGAGCTTGATGCTTTGGGTAAGGCAATGGATAAACCGGCCCGACCAGTTGTTGCCATTGTCGGCGGGTCAAAGGTATCGACGAAGCTTACTGTTCTTGAAGAGCTTGCGAAGCATGTCGATTCTATGATTGTTGGTGGTGGTATTGCCAATACATTTATTGCAGCGGCAGGCTACCCTGTCGGCAAATCTTTGTACGAAGAAACTATGCTGCCGCAGGCGAAGAAGCTGACTGTTGAGTCAAAAATTCCATTGCCCCTTGATGTGGTCAATGCGACAGCATTTAGTGCGGATGCCGAGGCCATCCCACGTGAGTTGACCGAGACCAAGACAGATGAAATGATTCTTGACGTAGGTCCGAAAACTTCGGAGCTCTATGCTGAGATTATTGCCAATGCCGGTACTATTGTCTGGAACGGTCCACTTGGTGTGTTTGAGATAGATCAGTTTGGTAACGGCACGAAGACGCTTGGCGAGGCGATTGCGAATAGCAAGGCTTTCAGTATTGCTGGCGGCGGTGACACTTTGGCGGCGCTTGAGAAATATGGTCTGAGTGACAGAATGTCGTATATCTCAACCGGTGGGGGCGCATTCCTTGAGTTTCTGGAAGGCAAGAAGCTCCCGGCAGTAGCGGTTCTGGAGTCGCGGGCTAAATAATCGCGTTTTCGGTTGAGCCTATTCTGGGTGACAACCGCTCATTCGTCTAATCGGTGTTGCGGCTTTAATTGAGCTGCAAAATCACATATCTATTGTGGGATAATCTAGGTTATGACTAATGAATCTATGCGAAGAACCAAAATTATTGCGACCCTCGGTCCTGCGACGGACAAGGCGGGCGTTGTTGAGCAGCTCATCCGTGCGGGTGCCGATGTCTTCAGACTGAACTTTTCTCATGGTGATCCCGATGAGCAGCGTCGACGGGTAAAAATGGTTCGCGAAGCATCCCATTTGGTGGGTAAGCATATCGGTATTTTGGGCGATCTGCAGGGGCCAAAAATCCGTATTCGTCGATTCAAGGAAGGCCGTGTCCAACTGACGGAAGGCCAGATGTTTGTTCTCGATAGCAGTCTCGATGGAAATTCCGGTGACGAAACCAGAGTGGGTGTTGCCTACGAGAATCTAACCGATGATGTGAATCCGGGTAATGTGCTGTTGCTTGATGACGGACATATCTCGATGCTGGTCGAAAAAGTTGAGAAGCCACGCATTGTTTGCCGTGTGCAGGTTGGCGGCGAACTAAGTAATCAGAAGGGCATTAATTTGCACGGTGGCGGTCTGTCAGCTCCGGCGCTCACTGAGAAAGACCGCGTTGATATATTGCTCGCCGCAGAGCTTGAAATCGATTGGATGGCAGTGTCATTTGTCAGGTCCGCGGCTGACGTTGACGAAGCACGAGATTTGCTGCGTGATGCCGGTTGCGGAGCGCATCTGGTGGCCAAAATCGAACGCAGTGAGGCTGTTGTCAATCTTGAGAGCATTATTGATGCGAGCGATGCAGTAATGGTAGCGCGTGGTGACCTCGGTGTTGAGGTGGGTTACGCATCACTCACGAGTTTGCAGAAACGCATTATTAAAACCACCCGCACGCGGCATAAGGTTGTAATTACAGCAACTCAGATGATGGAGTCGATGATTCACAGTCAGATTCCTACCCGTGCAGAAGTATCCGATGTCGCCAATGCGGTAATGGATGGTACTGATGCGGTTATGTTATCTGCGGAATCGGCTGTCGGCGATTTCCCGGTTAAGGCTGTGGCGGCTATGGCCGAGATTTGTCTCGGTGCTGAAGCGCATGACCTGGTATCCGGTCGCCGCAAGGGTCGCGACCAGCACTTCCAGAATGTCGACGAGGCGGTGGCTATGGCTGTTATGCACACCACGGCACATATGGATGTTGCTGCTATTGTGGCGTTAACTGAATCGGGCTCGACAGCAAGGTGGATGTCCCGTATTCGCTCAGATATTCCTATTTTTGCCTTTACCCGCCATAAAGATACCCGACGACGTGTCACGTTGTATCGGGGTGTCTATCCAGTGTATTTCGATATTACCGATACCAATACCGAACGTCTTCATCAGGATATGTTTAACAAACTCATAGACCTGCATAAGGTAGACCCCGGTGATTTGCTGGTGTTTACGCAGGGTGATTTGACGGGTATATCGGGCGGCACCAATTCCATGAAAATTCTTCGTGTCACTGGCAGTGACCAGCCAGTGAATAGTCACAACGGGCAGTCCGACCACTAGGCTCGGTCTGCAGTGGCTGCGGATATACTTGTCTGACTTACATTTAATGCCTGTTTGCATCCGTGTTTCGGGCTTTCAAAGGGTACACGCTGATATGCGTTCTTCTTCGCGTTCTATTTTTCGTTTGATCGGTGTTCTGTGCCTCAGCCTGATCGGGCTGTTGTCTGCACAGGCGCAGTCGTCTGCGGAAAAAATGCCTGGTGAATCGTCGAAAGGGCTTGTTCTGGTTGCCGGTGCTACCGGCGGCACCGGCAAAGAAGTTGTAAAACATTTGCTTGGTAACGGCTTTGAAGTCCGTGCCATGGTGCGCAATGAAACGAAGGCGCGTGTGTTGTTCGGGGATGATGTCACTTATGTCGTTGCTGATGTCCGTCAGCCTGACCAGTTAATCGAAGCAATGTCCGGTGTCCGCTATGTTGCTGTGGCCATCGGTTCAACCCGCGGTGATCCTGCTAACTCTCCCAAGTTTGTTGATTTTGGCGGGGTGCGTAATCTAGCTGATGTTGCCGCCGCTCTTAATATTCAACAGTTTGTTTTGGTGTCATCTTCCGGCGTTACCGATGAAGACCATTTTCTTAATCGTATGTTCGATAATGTGTTGAACTGGAAGTTGAAAGGTGAGAACGCCTTGCGTGCCAGCGGCGTGCCTTACACCATCGTAAGACCTGGTGGTCTGGTTAATAAGCCAGGGGGGCAGGATAAAATAGTGTTTGCGCAGGGCGACACTACCTCCGGCACGATTACCCGTGATGACGTTGCCATGATTTGTGTGGCCGCGTTGCAGACTCCGGAGGCAGTCAACAAAACCTTTGAAGCTTATTCGGAATCCGGTACACCTTCCGGTAATTGGCCGGCGTTATTTGCCGCGCTCACCGCTAATTAATTAAACCCTTTCTCGCAGCGTTATCCGGAATAGTTCCGGGTAGCAATTTATCTGCTTACGGATACTGAAATGAATAAAAAACAACCTAACTTTGTGTCCCGTTTCATGAAGACAGTTTCGCAAATCGAGTCAAACGAGTTGCGCTCGGTGGTGCTCGCATTTGCCTTGGTCTTTACCCTAATGGCGGCTTGGTACATTTTGCGTCCAGTGCGGGATGCTATGGCAAGTGAGTGGACGGACACTGAGGTTAGCTTTCTATGGAATATTAATTTTTTGGTTAGTGTAGTGGCTGTCGCCATCTATGGCTTTGCCGTTTCCAAAGTGAAGTTTAAGTATTTGGTTCCAGGGGTGTATGCGTTTTTTGCCGCATCTTTTGTCGCATTTTATTTTGGTGTGAGTGGTGTGGAAGACCGTGTGCTTATCGATAAGATATTCTATGTCTGGGTGAGCGTCTTTAGTCTGTTTCATGTCTCCGTGTTCTGGAGCTTTATGTCCGATTTGTTCACTAAGGAACAGTCGAATCGCCTCTTCGCGTTTATTGCGGCGGGTTCAAGTGCCGGAGCTTTGGTTGGCCCGCTGATTCCGGCATTGTTTGCCGATGATCTGGGTACCGATACCTTGATGCTAATTGCCGCTGTCGTTCTTATTTTTCCAATCGGCATAGTGCTGTATCTCGAGCATCTGAAGGTAGTCGATTTACACAATGAGGTTGTGCATGCTGACTTGAGTGCTGCAAAGATTGGCGGTAATCCGTTTGCTGGCTTCAAAATGTTTGTGACCAATCCGTATTTGTTGGCAATCGGTGCTTTTATTCTGCTGTATACGGCCATTGGTTCATTCGTGTATTTTGAACAGAAGAACCTGTTGGCGCAGTTTTTTGAAACCCGCGCGGAGCGCACAGAAGTTTTGGCTATGGTTGATTGGGTGGTTAATATTCTGACGTTCACCATCGGTATGTTCGCGACGAGTCGTATTGTTGAACGTTTTGGTATGGCCGTGACGCTGGCGCTGGTTCCGTTCGTTATTGCCGCTGGTTTATTAGTGCTGGCTTTCGCGCCTTTGTTGACGGTGGTGCTGGTTCTGCAAGTAGTTCGTCGAGCGGGCAATTATGCGATTACACGTCCTGCGCGTGAAATGTTGTTTACCGCAGTAGACCGCGAGACTCGATTTAAGGCGAAGCCGGTTATTGATATTGCGGTGTATCGTGGTGGTGATGCATTGAGCAGTATCGCGTTTGCGGGCCTCACCGATGGTGTGGGCCTTGGCTTGGGGGCAATGGCTGCCGTGGGCGCAGGTATCGCGGCACTCTGGGGCGTGGTTGGCCGATACCTTGGACGAATGTTCACCCGGATGGATACCCAGAAAGCACCGCTGAAGGAATAGCTTCTGTGTGTTCAGGTATCTGGTCGTAAAACCCGGGCCACAAAAAAACGGCGGTGTATTCACACCGCCGCTCTGCATTCTGAATAAATTGAGGGCTCAGGTTCCCTGTAGGGCTTTTAGATCGGCGAGCACTTCGGTGGAGTGCGTTTCTGCATTGACCTTGGCGTAGTGCTTGGCAATGTTACCTTCGGGGTCGATGATAAAGGACTGCCGCTTCGCCATCTCGAAACCAACGATCTTTGCGTAAACACCATAAGCTTTGGCTG
>OJHF01000338.1_pt1 | contig 12021 bp, 13 predicted proteins | sample 1594891 | NCBI WGS metagenome assembly OJHF01 (sample SAMN05416737, study PRJEB24817) | seawater metagenome | isolation source: Sea water | place: Canada:Atlantic | collected 2013-07 | reverse complement strand
GAGATTGCCTCTTGTCTCGTGGGCTCGGAGATGTGTATAAGAGACAGGTCCTACCACTAGACGATCCCCCAAAAACACGGGGTAATCCCCGAACGCAGTACGATTAACGTTTCGAGAACTGAGTCGCGCGGCGTGCTTTGCGAAGACCAACTTTCTTACGTTCAACTTCTCGTGCATCCCGCGTAACAAAGCCAGCAGCACGCAGGGGCTGACGCAATGATTCATCAGACTGCATCAACGCACGGGTCAACCCATGACGAATTGCGCCGGCCTGTCCGGTTGTGCCACCACCTTTTACGGTTGCTGTCACATCAAACTTACCTTCCGCATCTGCTACCTGAAGCGCCTGACGCACAATCATGCGCGCTGTTTCGCGACCAAAGAAGGTATCGATAGGCTTGCCGTTAACAATGATGGCGCCGGTACCGGGGCGTGCATAAACACGCGCTGTTGACCTCTTTCTGCGACCAGTGCCGTAATAAACTTGTTCACTCATGAGTTATTCCTGTGAGCCCGCTTAGGCTTGTATTTCTAAAGGCTGAGGCTGCTGAGCAACATGAGTGTGCTCGGGACCTGCAAACACGCGCATTTTCTTAATCATTGCACGGCCTAGGCTGTTCTTAGGCAACATGCCCTTAACTGCCAGAGTTAATACCCTCTCAGGCTTCTCAGCGAGCAGGGTTCTAAGATCAATCGTTTTCAGGTGACCGATATAACCTGTGTGATGGTGGTACAACTTGCCATCAAGTTTGTTGCCCGTTACACGGATCTTAGCTGCATTAATAACGACGATGTAATCGCCAGTATCGACATGCGGGGTAAATATAGGCTTGTGCTTGCCGCGCAGACGCAGCGCCAGCTCGGTCGCGAGACGACCCAAAGTCTTGTTAGTTGCGTCAACAACGTACCAGCTGCGCTGAACCTCAGCGGGTTTTGCGGAAAAAGTCTTCATTGATAGTGCCCTCAGGGCTCCGAATCTATTGTTCTGCTGCGGGCATGCCCGCCGAAAGGTGCGCCATAATACTGATCTTTGGCTTGCATTTCAACGGCAGAACCCTATTTCTACCAAGAATCGCTTCTTGGCGTTATTCTTGCTTAAGTGATTGTTTTAGAACTCGTAATCAAGACCAATGGCAGTAATGGTGTCGGTTTTCTTTGTTCCGGGCACCACATCGCTGTTATTTTGGTAGGTAAATGACACTGCCAGACCGAGGCTTCCTGCAATTGACAGTCGCAATGAAGTCACTGCTTCGGTATAGGTGTTGCTGCTACCAGCAGAGACTTCTACGGTCTGTGAAAACTTAGATGTATCGGTAATTTCCCAGTCATATTCGCCATACAAACGAAGCACAGCCTCACTGATATCCTCATTTAAGACAGTTTTCGACTGACTCCAACCACCACCAATTTCGGCGTCAAACTCATGCTTTTCGCTCTTAATAATCCTCCGGCCATATCCCAGAGTCGCAAAACGCTGGTAGTCATAACTACTGAAACGATCGCGCCTCCAGTCCAAGCGTCCTACGCCGTAATTGAATTCCGAAAAATCGTATTTGCTGTTCCACGACAACTGATAGTTTTCGGCTGTTGCGTCCTTATCTTGGCTCGAAGAGAATAATCTGCCACTCAGGCCGTGATGCCAGCGCACCGCGTCATAGTTGACACCGAACTCAAAGTTAACCGACTTGCTTTCAGTATTGCCGCTTGTCGCTAGATAACCCAAAGTTGTATTGCCCGACCATGGTCCGCCATTTTCCTCTTCTTCCTGAGCATTAGCCGTAAATGCTGCCAACAGCAGAATGCTCGGAAAAATTATTTTTCTTATCAACATGTCGATTAACCCTGTTTTACGTTTAACGAATTACCCTAGCCTGAAGCGTCTTAACAGTCGCTGGTATTACATAATACTCAACCATACATCCCAAGACGACATTAAAACATGCCGGCTGAACGGCTGTTCGCCCTCCAACCACCGGAAAAGATAGTAAGCTTGATACCAATGGACACTCGAAAAATCAATTTGGGCGACACTATTCTTGGTGAGATTGGTGCAGCACTTAAGATTGTCGCCAGCAAAGCGCGGGCGACAAAACCTTTCCCCGCGACAACCGCCGAACACCCGAAGTTGACGGTGGAAGACCAGCGGGCTGCAAGTGCACTAATGCGGGTCAACCACGCGGGCGAGATCTCCGCGCAAGCGCTGTATCGGGGTCAAGCAATGGTGGCGCGCGATCAGGCACTCAGACAACACCTGCTTGAAGCCGCTGATGAGGAGCACGATCACCTGGCCTGGTGCGAAACCCGGCTAAACGAACTCAACAGCCGACCCAGTCTGCTGAGCCCAATTTGGTACGGTGGCTCATTTGCAATCGGTGCGCTCGCAGGCCTAGCAGGCGATAAAATCAGCTTGGGCTTCGTCGCAGAAACAGAACACCAGGTCACCGCACATCTGGAAAGTCATCTACGTGATCTACCCGCAGATGACCATCGCAGTCGTGAGGTTATTCTTCAGATGCGCGATGATGAACTTCGTCATAGCACTCATGCGCTCGAAAAAGGTGGCGCCAAACTACCCACACCGATCAGAGCCTGCATGAGCCTCACGTCCAAAATCATGACCACTTTGGCCCATCGTATTTGATGCTTATTGCTTGATTTTCGATAAACCCCTGAAAATACTTGTTATAGCTTGCTCTTAGCGTCGGAAAGTATTACAAAAGGCATCGGGTTATTTAGGAGACATTAAGATGGCTGAGGCCAGCAAGGTTCTGAGTGATATTCCTGCAATTAACAGGTTTCTCACGTACTGCAGAGTTCGAACAGTTCCCTCTAAAACGGTGATAATTCATGCCGGAGATACTCCGGACACGCTGTACTACATTGTCGGCGGTTCTGTCGAAGTGATGATCGAGGACGAGGATGGCAACGAAATGGTGCTGGCCTACCTCAATAAAGGTCAATTCTTCGGAGAAATGGGCCTGTTCCATGAAGAGCCACAACGCAGTGCCTGGGTTCGCACCCGCATCGAATCTGACATCGCTGACATGACTTATTCGCGATTCCGACAAATTGCCAGCGAAAACCCCGGACTGGTCTTTGAGCTTGCCACTCAGCTGGCCACTCGTCTTGACCGCACCAATCGCAAGTTGGGTGATCTGGCCTTTGTTGATGTCACCGGCCGAGTGGCTCACGCCATTATGGATCTTTGTAACGAACCGGATGCAATGACTCACCCAGAAGGCATGCAAATTAAAGTGAGTCGTCAGGAGCTGTCCAGACTCGTGGGCTGCTCAAGAGAAATGGCAGGGCGCGTGCTGAAGGTTCTTGAAGAGCAGGGATTAGTTACGGCAAGCGGTAAAACCATTGTGGTTTTCAATGCGCGACCGAAACAAACTCTCACCGCCTAGGGCTTACATGCAAAGCAAAAAAAGGCCGTCTTTATGACGGCCTTTTTTATTGTTTAAAATACCGAGCTGAAACCTGCCTAGAGCAACGCTGCATTAATTTCTTGCGCTAACGCTCGCCAACTCAGCGCGCATCTTCGCAATAGTCTCCGCGTAATCACCTGCACCAAAAATAGCGGACCCGGCAACAAAGGTGTCGGCACCGGCTGCAGCGATCTCAGCGATGTTATCGATCTTCACTCCACCATCGACTTCCAACAGGATCTCACGATCCTGCAAATTGATGAGCTCACGCACAGTACTCAGCTTGTTAAGAGCTTCAGGAATAAAGCTCTGCCCCCCAAAACCCGGATTAACTGACATGATAAGGATCAGATCTAACTGGTCCATTACATGCTCAAGCCAAAGCAAAGGCGTTGCCGGGTTAAACACCAAACCGGGTTTGCAGCCGGCATCGCGAATCAACGCAATGGTGCGATCTACGTGCTCACTCGCCTCAGGATGAAAACTAATATAAGTAGCACCGGCGGCGGCAAAATCCTGCACCAAGCGGTCAACCGGCTTCACCATTAAATGCACATCAATCGGCGCGGTAACACCATGCTTGATTAATGCCTCGCAAACCAGCGGCCCAATAGTGAGATTCGGGACATAGTGATTATCCATCACATCAAAATGCACTATATCCGCCCCCGCATCCAGGACGTTATCAACCTCCTCACCTAAGCGGGCAAAGTCAGCTGACAAAATGGAAGGGGCTATCTGATAATGACTCATGCGAGAGTATTCCTTGTGAGGTGCGGGGCGAAAAATGCAGTCCGCCTATTGTAGGGGCGCAGGCAAGCTATTTGAAGCCGCGAGCCTTTTTGATCACTTCATAAGCGGCAAGAATCTCACGGGTTTTCTCTTTAGAGACTTCCAACATGGAATCCGGCAAGCCCTTAGCCATAAGTTTGTCGGGGTGATGCTGATTCATTAACCTGCGATAAGCAGTCTTAACGTCTTTATCGCTGGTTTCCGGCGCAACCCCGAGAGCCTTATAGGCTTGACCGAGGTCCCGTTCCGGGCTCGCGGCTGGACGCTGCCCGCCTCCGAAACTTTGTTGAGCCCGCAAAATAGCCTCCAGTTGAGCCAACTCAACCCGGCCAAAACCGAGGCCAGCAGCAATACGCCATAGCGAATCACGCTCCGCTGCTTCAATAGAACCGTCACTGAGGAGCAAATAGAACTGTATCTCCAGAAAACTGCGGACCAGCAGTTTTTGCCCTCTTAATGCCGCATTCAGGCGAGCCACCTGAGTATCCAGATCAAATCCCGCAGACTTTCCTTCGGAAAACAGGCCGATAGCCTCTTTAACCTGATCCGGACCTAAACGCAGCTGATGCATAACGCTGCGTGCAGCACTGATCTCCTCTTGTGAAACTCGGCCATCGGCCTTAGCGAGGTGCCCCATAATCAAGAAGGTCGAACGGAAAAATTCACGCTGCACATCGCTGGATGCGCCGCGCAAGCGGCTGCCAGAGCCCTGAGCAGCGCGTGCCTTATCAAACTGATGCCCCCAAACCACACCCAGCACAATAATAAAAATGCGCCCAAAACCTGGCATACCTGATGTCAGCAAAAAAGCCGCTGCACCAACAATAATTTTACCGATCCATGGCATAGTCGCCGTCAATCTCCAAAAAATCACACCGCATGGAATTCACCGCGCGCGCTGGGAAGGCTACAATAGCCAATCATGAAACTAACCGAAAGGTCGGATCACTCCAATGAACAAATCAGCACCCGCAGCGCTTTACGAATCCAGTGTGACAGGGCTTACCCGCCTGAATCAAGGCAAGGTCAGAGACATTTATGAAGTAGACCACGAGCACCTGCTCATTGTGACAACAGATCGCCTGTCAGCATTTGACGTCATTCTGCCAAATCCTATTCCTGGCAAAGGCGCTGTGCTCACACAAACAGCGAACTTCTGGTTCGATCGCACCAAAAACATTATTGATAATCATCTGACCAATAAAACATTGGCCGACGTTCTACCGAATCAAGCTGAAGCGGAAATTCTTGAAGGTCGCTCTATTGTTGTTAAACGACTTCAGCCTTTGCCTATCGAAGCGGTAGTCCGTGGTTATCTCATCGGCTCAGGCTGGAAGGATTATCAAAAAACCGGCGCTGTATGCGGCATCGCATTACCTAAAGGCTTGCCGATGGCTGCCAAACTGCCTGAGCCAATATACACTCCGGCGACAAAGGCAGATGTTGGTGATCATGATGAGAACATTAGCTTTGAGGAAACTGTAGACCTGATCGGCGAAGAGCTCGCAACCCGGGTTCGCGATCTGGCAATCGAAATTTATCGCTCCGGCGCGGAGTATGCATTAACCAAAGGCATTATTATTGCCGATACAAAATTTGAATTCGGACTGGATGATGATGGCAAGCTGTATTTGATCGACGAGGTCCTGACACCCGATTCATCGCGCTTTTGGCCAGCGGATCAATATCAAGTAGGCATTAGCCCGCCCAGTTTCGACAAACAATTTGTGCGCGACTACCTCGAAACCATTGAATGGGATAAAACCGCTCCGGGACCTGAGCTGCCTGCAGATGTAATCGAGAAAACCGCGCAGAAATATCGCGAAGCCATGGACCAACTCACCAAATAGACTGTGGCATAGGCCTTCACTTAAAAAGCCCATCACTTTCGGGTGATGGGCTTTTTTGTGCTCGGGCAGTACTCGGGCAATGGGTTACAATCTGCCCATCACTAACAAGCCTGCCAGCGTTGACAGGCGGTAGTCAGGGGTTTTGGTTTGGATATTCTTGAAATTATCGAGTCATGGCTCTGGAGTCCGGCACTCGAAAAAACTACCGGTCCGGCAAAAGCCGGGGTCCACATTGTCCGGTTTGTGTACGCCCTCATCCGCGATGGGGTAACAGGCACTCTCACCTTGCGTGCAATGGGACTGGTCTATGTCACAATACTCTCAGTTGTCCCACTGCTCGCACTAACCTTTTCTGTTCTGAAAAGCTTCGGCTACCACCGAAAGGTCGAACCCCTGCTCTACAACTTTCTGGCGCCGCTAGGCGCCCGCGGCGAGGATCTCACCCGTCAGGTAATGGGTTTTGTGGACAACATCAAAGGCGGATTGCTCGCAGGTATCGGCCTCATATTGCTTATTTACACATCGGTATCGATGATCAAAAAAGTTGAAGATAGCTTCAACTATGTGTTCCGGGTTGAGCATTCCCGTAATGTCCTGCAGCGTTTCAGTGAATATCTCAGCGTTCTGCTGATTGGACCGGTGCTCATGGTAACCGCCATGGGTCTGCTCGCCTACGTGGGCAATCTCGATATCGTTCAGAATGCTGCGGGGATATCCGGCATTCACGAAACCACGTTGTTGGTGGGCCAACTGCTTCCCTACATTCTCATTAGTGGGTTATTTACCTTCTCGTATATGTTTATTCCTAATACTCGCGTCAACTTTTTTGCAGCGCTTGGTGGCGGTATAACCGGTGGTATCCTATGGTCAACCACCGGACTGCTATTTACCCGGTTTGTGGTTAGCGCCACCCGCAATATAGATATTTACGCGTCTTTTGCCGTGGTCATCGTTGCGCTTATGTGGCTCTACCTGTCGTGGCTTATTCTGCTGATTGGTGCGCAAACTGCCTTTTACCTGCAAAAACCCGAGTACCTTAGGATTGGCTATAAACCCCTTAACATTGGCAACCGCCTGCGGGAAAAAATTGGTTTGGAAGTTATCTTTGAAGCTGCGCGGCGCTTCCGTGACGGCAAGGCGCCGATCACCGCAGATGAGATTGCCACTCAGATCGATCAACCCGGCTTAGTTATCAGCCCCGTATTAAGACGACTGACAAATGCCGGACTCATTGCAGAAAGTGGCAAGCAAGGCCTCATTCCCGGGCGAGATCCGGCGACGATCAAAATCAGCGATATCCTTGGTGCTATAAGAAACGACCATCAACGGGATATTTTCAATCATGGGAAATGGGCCCTGGACGTCAATGCTATTGACCTAAGAATCAATCGCAGCATCGAAGATTTTTATTCGAACCTATCGGTTTACGATGCGCTCAGCACAGCCACAGACAATGATGAGCAAACGCCAAACATCTAACTGCCGGCAACAGTCATCGTCTCAAGCAGCACCGAGCCGCTGCGGATGCCACCGCGCAAATCAACATCGTTGGCTACTGTAACTATCTGGGAATACATCTGTTTCAAATTACCGGCAATGGTGATTTCATGCACGGGGTACTGAATAACGCCTTTCTCTACCCAGAAACCTGCAGCACCACGCGAATAATCGCCGGTAACAGTGTTAACTCCCTGCCCCATCAACTCGGTCACCAGCAGACCGGTATCCATTTGCGCAAGAAGCCCGGCAAAATCAATATCGGAGTGACTGACAACCAAATTGTGCACCCCGCCAGCATTACCAGTGCTTTCTTTACCTAGTTTACGAGCGGAATAACTGGCGAGCACATAGCTTTCAAGAATGCCTGCCCGCACTAGATCATGTTCATAGGTGGCAACACCCTCCGCATCAAACGGCGCACTGCCCAATGCCCGCGGTATATGCGGCTGCTCGGTAATCGAAATAAACTCGGGCAACACGCGGGTGCCAAGACTATCCAGCAGAAAGCTGGACTTCCGGTACAACGCACCACCGCTTACCGCACCAACCAAATGACCAAACAAACCGCGCGCCAACCGGGCAGGAAAAATAACCGGCGTATTGCGGGTGTCCAATTTACGCGAACCCAAGCGCTGAACTGTGCGCAGACCTGCCTCTTGCCCAACCTCAATAGCCGCTCTTAGCTCTCCAGGAACCCGTGAAGCGGTGTACTCGTAGTCGCGCTGCATCTCATCGCCCTCCTGCGCGATCACCGAACAGGAAACGCTGTGGTGGCTATCAGGATAAACGCCCATAAAACCATTGCTGTTCGCGTAGAGGCTAATGCCCTCTGCAGCGGATACCGTAGCCCCCTCAGAGTTATTAATACGGGTATCGACAGCCCGAGCAGCCGCTTCGCACTCAAGCGACAGCGCAATAGCATCAACAACAGAAATGCCCCAAGGGTGCCAGAGATCAAGGTCCGGCCAACTTGACGCCAGACGTTTGGGGTCAGCGAGGCCTGCACAATCATCTTTTGCGGCGTAAGAAGCCAATGAGCAAGCCTTAGCCACTGTTTCCGCAACGGCTGCGGGACTCAGGTCTGAACTGCTGGCACTGCCCTTCTGTTGGTTTACATAGACAGTAATACCCATACCCTGATCGCGATGATGCTCAATAGTTTCAACGTCCTGAAGCCGGCCGGTAACGCTGAAGCCCGCCCCCTGACTCACGTTAACGTCGGCTTCGGTGGCGCCCAAGGCCTTCGCCTTCTCCAAAGCGATGCCGGCGATACTCTCAAGACGCTGCTGATCAAAATCCATAGTCAAAACCAATTTATAAATACTGAGTGGGTGAAACCCGCTATTCTAACGAAACTTTTACAGGCCCGACCGGCAATGTAGAATCGAACCGTTATTAACTTATATTATTACGAGTGAAATCTGTCTATGAGCATTCAAGTAGGAATCATCGTCGGCTCTCAGTCTGACTGGGAAATCATGACTCACGCCACCGACACACTAAAGAAGCTTGGTATTGAGCACGAGGCCCATGTGATCTCAGCACACCGTGCTCCGCATCGTTTAGTCGAGTATTGCAACTCTGCCAAAGACCGCGGGCTGAAGGTCCTGATTACTGCAGCGGGCCTGGCTGCGGCTCTGCCCGGCGCTGCAGCTGCGATAACCCCATTGCCAGTTCTCGGAGTCCCTATGTACTCAAAATACTTTGGTGGCATGGATGCTTTGGTATCGATGGTACAAATGCCGGCGGGCATACCAGTGGGAACTTTAGCTATCGGGCGCGCTGGCGCAATTAATGCCGCTCTGCTTGCGGCTGCCATCATTGCGTTATTCGATAAAGACGTAGAGATAGCATTGGATAAGTTTCGTGCAGACCAGACGCAGGCTGTTCTGGATACACCACCGCTGGTTTAGTGGCTTAGCCGGGCACAAGTTCTGTGCAACAAAAAAGCCTCTGTATTACAGAGGCTTTTTTGTTGCCTAATATTTCAGAGGGTTTAATCCTCATCGACCTGATCACGCGGAACGTTATAACGAAAGTCCCTGCGTTTAAGCAAGACCATTAACCCTCCTATCAAACACACAAAACCCGCAATCAGGCAAATGGTGGGCCAATACCAGTAATTCAAATAGATGGAAGCTCCCAGCAGAAGCACGCCCGCCAAAAGATAAAAGAAAGGCAACACCTCATAGAGCGGCTTTGATAACCACATGCTATTCAATCGACGAACCTCACAAAAAAAGCCAGAAGCCATCCTACGGCCTCAACGATACACTCAGATTAGCATAACCAACAATGCCGAATCAGCCGCCTAGTGAATGTTTGCCGCAGATAGCGGACTAGATGCCAACACCACCTACCGTAAGCCGATCAATCTTCAGTGTCGGCTGACCAACACCCACAGGTATAGACTGACCCTCTTTGCCACAAACTCCAATGCCGGTATCAAGTTCTAGGTCATTGCCTACCATTGATACCTGATGCAATACAGATGGCCCATCGCCAATTAAGGTTGCGTCCTTTACCGGAGCACCCAGCTTGCCATCTTTAATCAGATAACTTTCGCTGGCAGAAAAGACAAACTTGCCGGATGTAATATCAACCTGTCCACCCGCAAAGTTGCGTGCATAAATACCATTTTTCACCGAAGCAATAATCTCTGCCGGATCATGCGGGCCGGGCAGCATATAGGTGTTGGTCATGCGCGGCAGCGGCGGGTGCGCGTAGGACTCTCTCCTACCATTTCCGGTAGGCTCCACCCCCATGAGTCGGGCATTCATTTTGTCCTGCATATAGCTAACCAGCCGTCCGTTCTCAATCAATGTGGTTTGCCGGGTTACTGTGCCTTCATCATCTACGTTGAGGGAACCGCGACGACCTGGCATCGCACCATCATCCACAACAGTGCAGAATTCAGACGCCACCTTCTCACCCATACGACCTGAAAATGCGGATGTTCCCTTGCGATTAAAGTCACCTTCGAGTCCGTGCCCGATCGCCTCATGCAGCAAAACCCCAGGCCAGCCAGGCGCCAAAACAACCGTCATCTCACCTGCAGGTGCAGGTCCGGCCTCGAGGTTTACCAATGCCTGACGCACGGCCTCATCGACATAGGTGGCAGGGTTTTTAGAATCCAGCAAGTAGTCGTAGCTATGCCGTCCACCGCCACCACTAAAGCCTTGTTCACGCCTGCCATTCTCTTCGACAATGACCGATACGTTCATGCGTATTAAAGGCCGGATATCTGCTGACAAGGTACCATCACTCGCGCAGACCAAGATCACTTCATACGCGGCTGATAAACTAGCCATTACCTGCTGCACTCGGGGATCAAGCGCACGGGCACGGACGTCGGCCTGTTGCAACAAGGCCACTTTCTGATCATCAACTGCCGATAACAATGGATCGAGCGTCGGATACAATTGATGTGCTGCCGGTACCTTCCAGGCACTCAACCCGGTGCGATTACCGGAACGGGCAATAGCCGCAGCCGCCTCGGTAGCGCGTAACAACGAGGGCAATACAATTTCATCGGAATAAGCAAACCCCGTCTTATCGCCGGCAATAGCACGCACTCCAACGCCCTGATCGATACTGTAGCTGCCCTGCTTCACAATGCCATCTTCCAGCGACCAGGATTCATGCCGCATTGACTGAAAATATAAATCGGCACTATCAACCCCGGGTGCCATAAGCACGCCGAGAGACTTCTCTAGGTCTGCATTGCTCAAGCCGGCCGGTGCCAGTAATACTTCCCGGGCTGTATCTAGATGATTGTCTGTCATAGTCTCTCTATCAATTGATTGGCTGACGCAAACACGCTTACTCAGGCAAGCTCTTGTCTACGGATGGCTCTGGCGTCGGTGAAACAACTTCTTGTGGAAATCGTAACTCGCGCAAAGCCGCAAGGTCTTCCACTGAAAACTTGGGCAAAGTGTCTTTGCAGTTCTTGAAGCGATTGGTATCAATGTCTTTACGTTTAACTTTATTAATCTCGGGGTCCGCCCAACTACCCGTTATATGATAGTACGTTTCCCCAATGCTGCTCAGCGGCTCTTTAAATATTGCAGAAACCAACCATACCGCAGCGCCAATCACCGGCCCCGCCACCACAGCGGTGCCCAAAGGAATGACGTTCGACATATGCGGACGCACCACAGCTAACTGATCATACTGCCGGTCAAAAAGATTTGAACTGCCGATAATAGCCATATCCGTTACCGAACCGTCCATTGATACATCACAGGTATAAGCCAGCCCTTCATCGAGACTGAAGCTGCCTTTTAATTTATCGAAGCCTAGGCCCTCATCAAATACATCACGGAAATCTAACGACAGTCGGCGCGGCAATGAGCTAAAGCTCAGCAGCCCCAACAAGCGTCCGCCGCCCGGTTCCACATTCAGCACCTGCCCCTGTCTCTTATACACATCTGACGCTGCCGACGATCTAC
>OJHF01000335.1_pt1 | contig 12049 bp, 9 predicted proteins | sample 1594891 | NCBI WGS metagenome assembly OJHF01 (sample SAMN05416737, study PRJEB24817) | seawater metagenome | isolation source: Sea water | place: Canada:Atlantic | collected 2013-07 | reverse complement strand
TACACAGAGTAGATCGTCGGCAGCGTCAGATGTGTATAAGAGACAGATTAAAAGGGATAGCATTGAAGCTATTGTTAATACTAATTATAAATCAATTCTTTCTCCTTCGGGAATGATTACAAAGAATATGATTTTAAAAGATCCATTAGGGCTATCATTTATAGCTCTAAAAAAACTTCAAACTTTAAATATTGGAGATCAATTTATTTTGGAAAATGGTTTTGTAGTCACTAAGGATAAAAAAACTATACTGTTGTTTATAACTCCAAAGTTAGCAGCTAGTGAAACAAATAATAATAGTGAGTTTGTAGATCAATTGTACACTGTCCAAAACCAATTAAATAATAAGTTTAATAACAAGGTAAAAAGTGAATACTTTGGAGGAGTAATAATTGCGGTTGCCAATGCAAAACAAATTAAAAACGACATTCAATTTACCGTTAGTATTTCACTTTCCGTTTTAATAATTATCCTAATTGTATTTTATAAAAAGTTAAGTATTCCCATAGTGCTATTTGTTCCAACTATAATAGGGGGTTTATTAGCTGGAGTAATTTTATTGATAGTAAGAGATAATATATCTGCTATTTCTTTAGGCTTGGGTGCTGTCCTATTGGGCATTACATTAGATTATTCTCTTCATATTCTAACCCATTTGCGAAATAATAATAATGTAAAAAGCTTGTATAAAGATATAACACAGCCCATTTTAATGAGTAGTTTTACGACAGCCATTGCTTTTTTGTGTTTGTTGTTTATTAAATCACAGGCATTACAAGATTTAGGAATTTTTGCAGCTGTAAGTGTATTAGGCTCATCTGTATTTGCCTTACTATTTATTCCTCAGATTTATAAAACTTCTAAAAACAATAATAACAAATCCACCGTTTTAGATAAAATAGCTCATGTTAATTTTCATAGCAGTAAGTTAAGCTTTGTGTTGTTAGGTTTAATCCTGGTAGTTAGTTTATTTACCTATTCTAAGGTGAAATTCAATAAGGATTTAACCACGTTAAATTTTATGCCTACGGAGATGGTCTCCTCTGAAGAAAAACTAGACAAACTCACCAATTTTTCGTCAAAATCATTATATATAGCCTCCTTTGCAAATGATTTAGACGATGCATTAGTAGTCAATGAGGCTATTTATAAGAAGTTAATTGAATTAAAACAAACAAATAAGATATATAATTTTAGTTCTATAGGAGCATTAGTGTTTTCTCAAAAAATACAAAAAGAAAAAATAACCAAATGGAATTCCTTTTGGAACGAAGAAAAGGTTAATCAAACCAAAAATAATCTAATTGGTTACGGTGAAAAGCTGGGATTTAAGCCAAAAACATTTCAGCAGTTTTATAATTTAATTGACAAAGAATTTCAACCAATAAATATTGAAAATTACCAAGAAATAAGAACATTTTTGGTAGACGATTATATTCATAAAGAACCAAATTTCACAACTATTACGTCACTTATTAAAGTGAAAGAAGAAAACCTAAATCTAGTTGAGAATGCATTTAAAGATCAAGAAAATATAATGTTGATTGATCGAAAAAAAATTAATGAGGCATTTTTAGGAAGTTTAAAAAATAACTTTAATGAATTAATAATTTATTCATTAATAGCAGTGGTATTAATACTTCTTCTGTTTTATAAAAGTATATCATTAACATTGATTACAAGCATACCAATAGTTTTAACTTGGATATTAACCATTGGGATCATGGGTTTATTGGGTATCGAATTCAATGTGTTTAATATTATTATATCATCATTTATTTTTGGTTTAGGGATTGATTACAGTATTTTCATGACCAATGCCTTGATAAAAGATTATACGTATGGAACCAAAGAAATCGCTACTTATAAAGTCTCAATTTTACTTTCTGTAATTACTACTTTATTAGGCGTTGGGGTATTAATTTTCGCAAAACATCCTGCATTATATTCTATATCATTAGTAAGTTTAATAGGAATCTTAATAACAGTATTTGTGGCCTTTACAGTTCAGCCATTTCTTTTTAATGTTTTCATTAAAGATCGCACCCTTAGAGGTTATTCTCCTATTAATGTTCGTCTTTTTGTCGGGTCTTTTTTAATAACATTATTCTATGCAGTTGGAGGGATGCTTTTGTCTTTATTCAGTATTACGATTCTTCCAATCCTTCCCATTTCAAAAAAGAAAAAATTTAAAGGGATGCATAAATTAGTTTCTCGTTTCTCTAAACAAGTCTTAAGTAATAATTATACTACTAAAAAAATAATTATTAACGAAGTTGGGGAGGATTTTAAAAAGCCTGCGATTGTAATTGTTAATCATGCCTCTTCCATAGATACCATATCATTAAATATTTTAACTTATAATATGATTTATATGGTGAATGATTGGGTGTATAAGTCCCCAATTTTTGGAATATTGGCTAGAACTTTAGGATATTATCCAATAAAAAAAGGAGTTGGAGGAAGCATTTTACATTTAAGGAATAAGTTAAATCAAGGTTATATGTTATGTGTTTTTCCGGAAGGGAAAAGATCTTTTACAAATAAAATGGGTCGTTTTCATAAAGGAGCTTTCTTTTTGCAACAACAACTACAAATAGATATTCTTCCTATTTACCTTCATGGAAATTCTGAAGTAATGCCAAAAGGAGATTTTATGATTTATTCCGGTGAGATGGTAGTGAAAGTAGGTGAAAGAATCCCCTATAATGATTCACGTTTTGAAGGAAGTGAAAGAGAACGGACAAAGAAAATAAGTATTTTTTATAAAAACAAGTTCAATGAATTTCGAGAAGAAGTAGAAGGAGTTGATTACTACAAACAAATAGTATTATCCAACTATAAGTTTAAAGACGCTGAAATACTTTCGAATGTAAAAACTGATTTTAAAGCAAAAAAAAGTCAGTATTTTATTTTAAATAAAATGCTGCCTTTAAAATCTAAAATAATCCATTTAGCAGATGATTATGGGCAAATAGATATAGTATTAGTTGCGAAAAGCATGGATAGAAAAATTACCTCTATTATTAATGACACCAACAAATTAAGCATAGCTAAAAATTGTTATACCAATGTATTTAGAAAAGTTAAATACGACTTATGTTTAAGTACATTAATAATTAAAAATTACGATGTATTATTAGTTTCTAATTTGACTCAGGTAAAAGATTCAATAATTGTGGCATTTAATAATATCATTGTTTTTAATAATAACTTATTGGTTTCAAAAATTATGACTTTAGGTTTTTGGGTGAAATATGATAAAGAATCAGTCGTTTTTTTAATAAGAAGGGAAAATGAAGAGTAAATACGACGTTGTTATTATAGGTAGTGGATTGGGAGGATTGGTTTCTGCCAATATATTAGCGCGTCATGGTTATCGTGTTTGTGTGTTAGAAAAAAATAGACAGTATGGGGGAAACCTCCAAACTTTTGTGCGAGATAAAAATATTTTTGATACTGGAGTACATTATATTGGTAGTTTAGGAGAAGGTGAAAATCTACATCAGTATTTTAGCTATTTGGGTATTATGAAAGACCTTAAATTAGCGAAGTTAGATCATGATCAATATGACGTAATTACCTTTGGAGATGACTCACAGGAATATAAGCATGCGCAAGGATACGATCATTTTTCAAGATCATTAATTCAACAGTTTCCAGAAGAAGAAAAAGCCATAAATGAATACTGTAAAAAGATTCAAGAAGTTTGTGAAAGTTTTCCATTGTATAATTTAGAGTTAAGCTCCAATGCTTATGATATCAGTTATTTTAATTTAAAAATTTTAGATTATTTAGATACTATAACAGCTAATAAAAAATTAAAAGCAGTTGTAGCTGGTTCAAATTTTTTATATGCAGGCACTAAAAATACACCATTATATGTACATGCTCTTTCTATAAATTCATACATAAAAAGCTCTTGGAGATGTATAGACGGTGGAAGTCAGATCACTAGGTCCTTAATAAAAAGAATTAAGGAGTTTGGTGGAGAGGTATATAATAATCAAGAAGTTATTGACTTTGGTTTTGTTGGTAATGAAATTGATTCGGTACTGACTAAAAGCGGAAAACAGATAAAAGGAGATTATTTTATTTCGAATATTGAACCAAAACTGACTGTTAAAATGTTAGCGGGTAAAGGGATGCGAAAATCTTATGTAAATAGAATTAATCAAATTAAAAGTATGATTTCTGTATTTAGTATATATATTGTTTTTAAGCCAAAAACATTTAAATACATCAACCATAATTTTTATCACTTTAAAAGTCATCAAGATATTTGGGATACTCAAAACTATTCTGAAAGTACTTGGCCAGAAAGTTATATGTTGTCAATGGGAGTTAGAAAGAATCAAGATGATTGGTCAAATAATCTTACGGCAATGGCTTATATGAAATTTGATGAAGTTGAAAAATGGAAAGATTCGTTTAATACAGCTTCAGAAGAATCAGATAGAGGGAGTCAATATGAAAAATTCAAAAAAGAAAAGATAGCAATTTTTATTGATGAAATAGAAAAAAAATTCCCTAATATTAGAGCCTGTATTCAATCTGTCCACGCTTCAACACCATTGTCTTATAGAGATTATATAGGTTCTAATAATGGAGCGATTTATGGATATGAAAAAGATGCAGAAAATCCTATGATGTCAATTATTTCACCAAAAACAAAAACAAAAAAATTGCTTTTCACAGGGCAAAGTGTAAATATGCACGGTATTTTAGGGGTGACGATTAGCGGTTTTTTAACTTGTTCATATATTATTGGAAAAGAAAAAATGATGCAATCCGTTAAAAAATCGCTTATTTAATGGATGCTACCATACTAAAATATTGGACACTCTTATTGTTGCTTGTTTCAGTACTTTTTAGTTCCTGTGGCACTAAAAAATCTATTAACAACCGTCCAGATATAAGCAGTTATTCAATAAATAACTCAGCGCGAATAGAAATAAATGACTCTTTGTTTTTTAAAGGGTCGAATAGTTTGCGGAAAAATAAATACGGTCAATGGGAATTGGTAGTTTCTGGAAATCCTTTAGAAATAGGTAATGATATGGGAGCGTTATCTAGTGAATTGATAAAAGATCAAGAAAAATATTTTTTTGATAAAGTAAATTTAATGGTTCCTTCTAAATTTAAACGTTACCTATTGCGTAATTTTTTGTCCTGGTATTCACGTAAAATGTATTTAAACGTTACGGAAGAATATAAAACTGAAATTTATGGAATATCAAAATTTGGAATTAGTGACAACAATCTTTTTGGGAGTAATTATTTAAAAACTTTATTTTTGCATAGTGCTCATGATATCGGTCATGCATTTCAAGATTTAGCTATAGTAGGATGCACTTCTTTTGCTGTTTGGGGAGATAAAACTGCTGATGGAAGTTTGTTAATTGCCAGGAATTTTGATTTTTATGCAGGAGACGAATTTGCTAAAGAAAAACAACTATCTTTTATAAACCCCGATAAAGGATATAAGTATATGTCTGTTTCTTGGCCTGGAATGATTGGTGTTGTTTCTGGTATGAATGAAAAAGGAATTACGGTAACGATCAATGCAGCAAAATCGGATATTCCTTTAACAGCAAAAACACCTATTTCATTTGTTTCTAAAGAAATTATACAATACGCTTCTAATATTGATGAAGCTATTGAAATTGCAAAAAGACGAGAGGTTTTTGTATCTGAATCTATTTTAGTTGGATCTTCATCAGATAATAAAGCAGTTATCATTGAAATGTCACCAGAAAAATTTGGTGTATATGATGTTAAAAATACTACTGAAATAGTATGTTCCAATCACTTTCAAAGCGATGCTTATCATAATGATGAAAACAATATAAAGACAATTTTCGAAAGTCATTCAAAATATAGGTTTGATAAAATGAATGAATTATTAGCTGCTTCAGAAAAGATGACACCAGAGAAAGCAGTTTCTATATTGCGTAATAAAAAAGGCTTAAATGATTTAGACATTGGTTACGGCAATGAAAAAGCATTGAATCAATTATTGGCACATCATGGTATTGTTTTTCAGCCTTCAAAAAAATTGGTTTGGGTTTCGTCTAATCCTTATGTTTTAGGCGATTTTGTAGCTTTTCAGTTAGATAGTGTTTTTAATAATTCAACTAAAAAATCCAGTACGCTGTCATTATCCAGTTTATTAATTGAAAAAGATAGTTTTGTAAATTCAGATGAGTTTAAAGATTACGAGGCTTATCGAGTTGAAAAGGAAAAAATCCAATATGCTATTCAAAATGAAGAAGATTATTGTCAAGAAGAACTTGAGAAATTCATTTCATTAAACCCAAACTACTGGGAAGTTTATTATCTTACAGGAAAATATTATTTTGAGAAAAAATATTACAAAGCAGCATTATTAAAATTCAATGAGGCTTTAACAAAAGAAGTAACTACAGTGACTGATCAAGAAAATATTAAAATATATATTTTAAAAATTAAAAGGAAATTAAATGATTCCTGAAATAGAATTAAAATCTTCTCAAGAAATAAAACAATTTCAAGAGGACGAATTGAAAAAATTATTATATTATCTAAAAGATAATTCTACCTATTATCAAAGAGTTTTTAAGCGTCAAAACATTCAAATTTCCGACATTAATACATTGGAAGATTTGCAGAAAATTCCTGTAACTACAAAAGAAGATTTACATAGGTATAATGATGATTTTATATGTATTGATTCTTCTAATATAATAGATTATGTAACAACGTCTGGAACAACAGGAAATCCTGTATTTTTTGGACTTTCAGACAAGGACTTAGAACGATTAGCTTATAACGAAGCGATTTCTTTTGCCTGCTCAAAAGTTACTAAAAATGACACCATACAATTAATGACCACTATTGACAGGCGTTTTTTAGCTGGTTTGGCTTATTTTTTAGGAGCTCGAAAATTAGGCGCTGGTATCATTAGAGTAGGAGCAGGAATACCAGAATTACAATGGGATTCGATTCTAAAATTTAAACCAAGTTATTTAATTGCTGTGCCTTCTTTTTTGTTGAAATTAATTGAATATGCAGAAAACAATGGAATAACAGTAAATTCAAGCTCGGTTAAAGGTGTGATTTGTATTGGAGAACCTCTTAAAAACCAAGATTTTTCAGACAATGTGTTGTCTCTAAAAATTAAAGAAAAATGGGATATTGAATTGTATTCTACCTATGCATCAACTGAAATGAGCACCGCTTTTTCAGAATGTGAATTTCAGCAAGGAGGGCATCATCATCCAGAGTTAATTATTGTTGAGATTTTAGATGATCATAACCAACCCGTTATGGAAGGTGAAGAAGGAGAGCTTGTTGTTACAACACTTGGAGTAGAAACTATTCCCTTACTGCGCTTTAAAACTGGGGATGTGATAAAAGCACACTATCAACCATGTAAATGCGGTAGAAATACCTTGCGTTTAGGTCCAGTAATTGGTCGTAAAAAGCATATGATTAAATATAAAGGAACCACCATTTATCCTCCTGCAATGTATAATTTACTCAATGATTTTTCAGCAATCGAGAATTATATCATCGAATTAGATAGAAACGAAGTAGGGTTGGATAACATAACTATTAAAGTAGGAACCAAGGCTTCTTCAGAAGATTTAATGCAACGATTAAAGGATCATATGAGAGCGAAATTAAGGGTTTTACCTACGATCATGATTTTATCTATTGATGCTGTTAATAAACTTAATTTTCCTGGGATAAATAGAAAACCAATCTTATTTGTAGATAAAAGAAAATGATATGGATAAGAAGATAATTGAAGGCTTTAAATCGATTGCGCCCTATTCTGAAGATCAAGTATTAGCATCGTTAAAGTGGCTAGAAACAAACGATGAATTTATAAATACCATACAATTTTTTTATCCAAAATGGACTAAAAATAACATTGTCACTAAATTAAAAGAATGTAAAAGTTGTTATGATTTTCAAGTTACTTTTGTTAGAGATATCGCCAATAAATCTATTAATGAAACGATGACTTCTTTTGAAGTTACAGGACTAAAAGAACTAAAAAAACCAAATAATTTAATTATTTCAAATCATAGAGATATTTTTTTGGACTCTGCTTTGCTTCAAAATAGTTTATTGGAAATGGACATGCCTTTTACTGAAATATCATTAGGAGATAATCTAATTGTGAATGAAACGATGAAAGCTGTTGCTAAGTTAAATAATATGTATACTGTTTTACGAACTGGGAATAAATCTGAAATGCTATCTAATGTTAAAAATTTATCCAATTACTTAAGATATTCAATCACTCATAAAAAAGTTTCTTCTTGGATTGCTCAAAAAAATGGAAGGGCAAAAGATGGAAATGATATTACAGCTCCAGGTTTTATAAAAATGCTATTGCTAAGTGGTGGTAATGACTTAAAAGAATCCATAAGAGAATTAAATATAGTTGTTTCAACAATTTCATACGAATACGAACCTTGTGCTTTTGAAAAAGCAACTGAATTGAGTATAATAGAAAAAGAAGGAGTGTATAAAAAACGCCCTTTCGAAAATATATATAGCCTGGTAAATGGTATAAAAGATGAAAAAGGAGCTGTTAAATTTGTTTTTGAAGAACTTAATATTGACACTATAGAATTTGTTAATCACACAAAAAAAGATGTGATTAGTGTAGCAAATGAAATTGATAGGATTGTTTATAAAAACTATCAACTTAGAAAAACTAATTATATCGCTCACGATCTTTTATATAATAGTCATAAATTTAGACATCATTATGCGCAAAAAGAAGTAAAAGATTTTAAAAAATATTTATCGAGAGCTTCAAACGAAGATATTTATCATCGAGTTTTAAAAATGTACGTAACTCCTATACATAACAAAGAGAAGGTTGATATTATTTAATTTTTCAAAAATTAAAGAGGCCTATGGTGTATAATTAGCAAAAATAGGCTTGGGCAATATCCATTGAGGGTTTTTATTGCAAAAATTTGAACAGTATGCGACATTATCAACATTCCATCCACTTAAATTTTGATTAAAAGCATTAGCGTCATAAAACATAAACATTACATCACTAACATTACTCACATCCCAATTTTCAATAGCTTGGTTAAATTTAGATGCCTTTAGAAACATAGCCTTCATATTAGCCACCCTACTTACATCCCAAGAACTTATATCTTGGTTAAAAGAAGAAGCGCTACCAAACATTTCCTCCATAGAAATCACCTTACTTACATCCCAATCGCCAATAGCTTGATTAAAAGAAGATTTTTTGTAAAATAGCTTCCTCATATTAGTTACTTCAGAGGTGTCCCACTTAGAAATATGTCCGTATTTATGCTCCGTAGGTTTAGGGTTTTTAAACCATTCATTGGTCACAGTTTTTATGGTTTCATTGTTTGCTTTAAAACTAGCTTCTTTACCGGAAGTCCTGTTTAAAAAATTCTTAAATAAATTTTTCATTTTACCTAAATTGTTTACTTGTTTACAATGAGGTTTAGCTGAAAAAGGGATAAACCTCCTTCATCCTCTTCTATGTCATCTATTTTAACATTAAACGATCATAATGTTATAGAAGATTATTGCGAGGACTCCAAATAGAGAAATGCATCCCCAAGTAATTAGTTCTTTTTTATATCTTTGCATTGTGATTGCATTACATTCATTGTAATTGTTAGTAAGTTATTCCTTTTATTTGTTTTTAGATTAAATTAATAGGTGTATTATAATACACTTAATATATTTTTAACGATAAATGTCTTTTTCCACAGGTTGGCAACAAGCAAAAAAAACATTATAATTTCTATGAAAATTCAGTTTAGCGAAAAACAAAAATTCACTCAATGGTGTTTTTGGTTGATTTTAATCGGGATTGGAACTATTGCCGTTTACGGAGTTATTAAACAGCTATTTTTAGGTGAACAATTTGGATCCAAACCAATGTCGAATAGTGGAATTATTATTTTCGCTCTTTGTGTTTTCGGATTTATATATTTCATTCGATATATAACTTTAATTACGAAAATTAATGAAGACGGAATTAAGATGCGTTTTGTTCCATTTGTTAAAAAGAGCATAAAGTGGAGTGAATTAGAATCTGTAAAAGATTGTAAATTATGGATTTGTTGGTTACGGAGTTCGACTTGGAAGTAAATATGGAACTGTGTATAATATAAATGGGAATAAAGGACTTGCAATTGAATTAAAAAACGGAAAAAAATTTGTGATCGGAACACAGAAAGAAGCTGAACTAAAAAATAGATTAGAAAAAATGACAGTTGCCAACACCAAATGAAATTAATTGCAAGAGCAAGTATCGTTACGAAAGTCCTTGCAGACTTTTTATCGGCATTTTATTTACTAACTTTAATGCTTATATCACTTAAAAAAACCTTAGACAAACACGTTTTGTGTAATTTAAAATAACAGCGTAAATGATAGAAAAAACAGAGGAATTAGATACGTACTACATACACCGAAGTAATTGGATAAGAGCTGCTGTCCTTGGAGCTAATGACGGAATTTTATCAACGGTGAGTATCGCAATTGGAGTTGCTGCTGCGAGTGATGTTCGAGAACCTGTTATTTTGGCAACATTAGCTGGATTAGTTGCTGGTGCTTTATCAATGGCTGCTGGAGAATATGTTTCTGTAAGTTCGCAGAGAGACATTGAGAAAGCTGACATCGAACGCAACAAAAAAGAACTTAATGATATGCCCGAAATCGAATTACAACGACTGGCGGAAATTTATAAAAAAAGAGGTCTGAATAACGAAACTGCATTAACAGTAGCTAAAGAATTAACGATGCACGATGCACTCGGTACACATATTAGAGACGAATTGGGAATTAATGAAATTAGTCAAGCTAAACCTATGCAAGCTGCATTTGCTTCTCTTACAGCATTTACAACAGGAGGGTTACTTCCTTTTTTAGTAACGCTCTTTCTACCTTTAAAGAGCTTGGAATATTCGCTTTACGGTTTTGCGCTATTTTTTCTTATTATTTTAGGAGCATTAGCAGCCAAAACAGGCGGTTCAAGTATTGGAAAAGCAATTATCCGAATTACATTCTGGGGAACACTCGCCATGGGATTGACTGCAATAGTTGGTTATTTATTCAATGCGAATGTTGGATAAAAACGATACACAATAAAAAACAAAAAGCATTAAAAAATTTGTTTTATCCATTTAATCTCCTTTAAAACATAAGGAATCTCTTTAAAATAAATTAAAGCCTTATTGAATATAAGCTTGTTAAAGGAAATATTCTATGTAGTTATATATTTATAAATATTTGCTATCTTGGCATCAACTTAACAGGACATAAACACCTAGTAATAATTAAAAAATAATGGACAATATAAGAGTATACATCGTGTTTGTTGCTAAAATAATAGAAACTATAGGAGTCTTAACTATTTTTCTCGGTTTGCTATATTCTTTACTAGTGTTTCTGATAGGCATTGCTAAAAAGAAAATAAATCAATTAGAAAAACTAAGACAAACTATCGGAAAATCAATTCTGTTAGGGTTAGAGGTTCTTATAGCTGCTGATATTATTTTAACAGTTTCAACGGAACCAACCTTAAGGTCTGTTTCTATTTTAGGACTCATAGTACTCGTTCGAACTATTTTAAGTACCTCCTTACAGGTTGAATTAGAAGGTAGATTTCCTTGGCAAAAAAACAAGTAGTAAAAGAACATTCCTTCTCCTTTACTATATGCATTATTGGCAACAGATTTTTTAAAGTTTAAAACCATTTTTTTTTAAAAAAATACCAAATACTTATAATCGTGATTAAAAGCATAATTCCAACCAATACATAATATCCATTTTTAAAATTAAGTCCTGGCATGTACTTAAAATTCATCCCATAAACTCCAGATAAAAATGTTAGTGGAATAAAAATTACAGAAAAGATTGTCAATGTTTTCATTACTTGATTTAATCTATGACCCTGAATACTGAAAATTAAGTTTAATTTACTTTCAAGTACATTTAATTCCTGTCTCTTATACACATCTCCGAGCCCACGAGACAAGAGGCAATC
>OJHF01000334.1_pt1 | contig 12054 bp, 10 predicted proteins | sample 1594891 | NCBI WGS metagenome assembly OJHF01 (sample SAMN05416737, study PRJEB24817) | seawater metagenome | isolation source: Sea water | place: Canada:Atlantic | collected 2013-07 | reverse complement strand
CTTGTCTCGTGGGCTCGGAGATGTGTATAAGAGACAGGATTAGCTTTGATCCAGGGCCACTGAGTCAAGCTGTCGCCTTCAAACTGAGAGGGGTTGGCCGCGTTGAACTCAGCACGGGCAACATGAACCCTTTCGAAAACGTCGCTGTCGGACCCTAACAAGGTGAGCACTACAGCGCCTGCGTCGGTTCCCTCAAGCAGCCCCTGAATACCTTCAGCTATGGTTTCTTCAGATTTATGGGAACGAAGGTTCTGAAAGTCGACAGCAATTTTGGTGTAAACGACGTCGATACCGCCGCCGGCACGCGCAGCGTTCAGTGCCCGATCCAATCCGGTGAGCGTTGAGGCCTGATCAACCAAAAACTCTGCTCCGCGACGGGCGAGACACCCGTAATTAACGTAAAAACCAATGAGCATTCATTTTGACAACCTCTGGCAGTATTACAAGCTAAATGCCTGTTTTTTCAGCCAGAAACCCGCTGTCATGCACTAACTGACCGACTGGCGCAAACGGGCAGGCAAAATTTTCAGCAAATGAAACAGGTTGTTGGCTGCCCAGTACAACACCATCCCGGCCGGGAAGGTGTAGAACAGCAGGAAGAACGCAGTCGCCATCAGAAACAATTTAATCCGCTGCAAGTGCTGCAAATCGGGAGTGAGGTCTGCGTCTTCCTGGACAATCGCAGAAACAATAGTCAGCAGAGTCATGACAAATGGCAGCAGATTAAACTGGCCGCCAAAAAATGGCAGCACCACCGGCAATGCAAACAGGCTATCGGGTTTGGCGAGGTCTACAATCCATAAAAAGCTAGCCTGCCCAAGTACAAAGCTCTCTGCCAACATATCAAATGCGGCAATAAAAATCGGAATCTGGATCAGAAACCCGAACAGGCTCGGCAAGGTGTAAAACTGCGACACATTATGTTCTTTGTAAACGGCAAGGACTTTGTGATGCGCCTCTTCACCTTTGAAATTCTGTTTTATTTCATCGAGCTTGGGCTTAAGCATACTGCTGGTTGCATTGACCTGTGCCTGCCATTTATCGGCAACATAGGTGAGCGGGAACATTAGAATCTTCACCGTCAATGACAGGAGAATAATTGCCAGACCGTAGTTGCCCACCAAACCATGGAGCCACTCGAGTAAGTACAGCAACCCGAAGCTCAATACGCGCAGCCAATCCCAGATGGCGGAAAATAATACGCCACGTAACACGGGGCTAGCCTCAGCCAGAGAGTTCAACTCGGTCGGCCCTGAATAGGTCACCAACGACATCTGGCTGGATCCGGTGGCCGCGCGAACCACGATAACCGGTCGGTTCTTTCCAGACAGCGAGTATTCGGCAACTGACTGGGCTATCGGTGCGCCATCCCATAGCCAATAACGGTTCCGAATACCTATTGAAGATGAAACGTTAATATCTATCGACGAATACCCCTCCTTCGTCGGTTCCAGGTAAACCTGACCATTCTGGTCGAGCAGGAAGGGGCGGACTTTGCTGTAAATACTGCCAAAGCCGGGAAGCTGCTCCGGCACAAATGACTCGCCGGAAGCGACGGTCAATGCGAGGCCGCCCATACCGCTGGCCGATATCTCACCGCGATAGCCCTGTTTCGGCAGCTTATAAACAAACACCAACTGCCGATTATTAAAAAGCTGCTGCGAGCTTAACGTGACCTCCACGATAGTGTCGGTTTCCACGATGCTGATATCAAATTCACTGGCAATAATACGGGCGGACTGCTGCGGTTCCGCAGGTACAGTCCAAGCCATAAAACCATCCAGTTCGTTAAACCATTCGGCCTTTACTGCAGATTCGGATTCGCAATCGGGGTAACAACTCACCCATTTAACGGGCACGCCACCCTGGGTTGAAAAGGTAACCTGCTGCGAACCCACGTGCAGCTCATGCACAGCAGCCTGAGCCGTACTCAGACACAGCAAGAAAAGCGCTGCTAATGCAGACCTCCAAAGTCTCACCTGACAATTCTCACTGGTAGAAACGTCTCATCTCCAACATCACATCCTGAGTGATATCGCCATCAATACTAAGGCCAGTCGAAGGAAGGTAATCCTCGCCCAACACCTCGATAAAACCGCCGGGGTAGGTCACAACCACCTTATCCGGCTGCACAATCGCGTGGGAATTATAACTGCCGGCAATCAGCCACTCCCAATCAGTGGTATCGAACAGGCTTTTGCCACTGGCGTAATCGCCGGGAGGGTTGCTGCACGCAAACACCTCCTGCAGCAATGTGACCGGCAAATCCTGATGCGCACTGCGATGCGAGAACACCGTAGCAGGCTTGCCCGGCCAGCGCATCATTAGGGTAGAAACCAATTGCCACCGCGCGAAATTACTCGCGTGACCAATATAACCAAGACCAAGCTCATCAAATTCGTAGCCATGGTCACTGGCAATAATCACTAAGGTGTTGTCGGCCTTACCCGATGCTTCCAGTGCGCTTAGCACCTGTTTAATTTCGCCGTCAACATGCTGTAAGCCACGGCGGTAGCCCGCCCTTGTTGCGGCCCCCGGGGTCAGATCAGATTCATCCACACCCAGCGATGCAGGCCAATCGGAACCCGGGTCGTAATAAAGAAAACCAAAGAACGGCGATTGGCTTGCATAGTTAGCCAACCAGCCATTAAAGCCCGCAGTAACGGCACCACTGAGTGCTGCATCATCTGCGCCCTGAACGCCTTTCAGCGGTTCCTGAGTTGCGGCAAACACGGTGCGATCAATCTGTGCAGGGCTGCCAAAACCAACCGCGCTGAACAGCCCCATTGAGTAGCCCTGCTCCTGCAGTTGCCCCATCAATACCGGCGGCAGTTGGGCATTATAAAAAGTCTGCCAGTAAGTACTGGGCAACCCATAAAACATGGAGAAGAACCCCATACGCGAGGAGTTTCCACCGCTGTAGTGATTCTGAAAGTCTAGACTTTCTGAGGCGAAGCCGGCAAGCGCCGGGGTTAACTCTGGATCAAGCTGATCGCGGCGCATTGCATCAACAACGATGTACAAAATATTCGGTAGCGAACCCTGTTGGGGCAAGCATTGCATTGGCGCCAATGGATAATTGATTTGCCCAGACTCAGGCATACGCGCCTGATTGACGACTCGCAGACGTTCCATTTCAGCCTCATCCATAAGACCAAAATTAGCCAGCGAACGCTTTGCTTTAAGCGGGTAGTAAAGTGGCAATACACGGGTGAACTGGGTGACCGGCCCGAATGAAGTTGCATCTGCCCACACATGAATGCCCTGCCCGGTAATCGCGACAAGCACCAGCAGCAACCCAAGCCATACACCGGGCTTTCCGGAATGCTGCTTGAGGCATGCACGCCAGATAATACCGGCCACCATGGTCTGAAAAGCCAACATCGACACCAACACTATTCCTGCAAAAACCCAGGTGCTGGTTTCAAAAATAACGACTGTCAGCGCACTCATATGATAGCGATACTGATCAAAAATATGGGTATCGAGAATCAGTAGGGTAAGCAAGGTGGCTGCGGTAAGAATACCCAGCGCAGAAACCCAGCGGCGCCGCGGCAGCAGCAACACCAGCGGCAGTGTCACCAAAAATATCGGCAAGGTACTCAACAGAGCAAACTGACTGACTGATACCAGGCCCATATAGACCCAAGCTAAACCGCTGTCGGGCAATACAGCAGCCATCAGGTAACGCAAACCAACCAGGGTCAGAATGGCGCCATTCACAACACCAAACCAACCCACCCAACGCAATAGAGTGCGACGCGGGACGCTCTCGGGCAATGGCGCGGGTTGGTCTGTCATAGTTGGTCTACCCATTCTTTTCGAGCCACCCAGAGTAATGGGAGGCGTTTAAATTAAACCGGCTTATTCGCTAATGCGCGCTTTTCTGCCGCATGAACCAGCATCTGTTGTATTGCGATGGCCGCAGCCTCGGAGCTGTGCCCGACGTTAAACACCCAATCGTGACGGATCTGCCGGACGTTATCGCGAAATGTGGCCGGCTGTGCCACCAGGTCACGAATCACAGTATCAATACGATCCAATTCCGCAGTCGGCAAAATTGTGCCTATCTTGTCGCGGATATATGACTCAAATGGCTCAAGCTCCAGTTCAGGCCAGATGTCGTTGCGCGCCTTTATGGGTACATCGATATACAACACAGGCTTCTCCAGCCCCAATGCGTAGTCCATTCCGGCGCCAGACCAGTCGGTAATCATAATGTGCGAATCGAACAATGTGTCGTTTTCACCCAGTTGTTCCTGCAACGAAAACTGCGGATGCTCGCCGTACTTTGCCAGCACCCGGTCGATCGCCTCCGGAGTGATCCAACGGGTTTGGAAGTGCGGCCGCAGTGTCACCCGGAAACCGGCATCCAATAACAGACCGGTAATCTCCACGCCGCAAATATTAAGGATGGTGTCATCGCCCCATGATGGCGCCAACAGCACATGGATATTGCCCCCGTCATAAGGCGGCGGATCACGCCGCTGCTCCATCAGTTGCTCAACCCGATGATAGCCATGCTTGAACAAATCTTTTGCCGGTAACTCATGCAGAGATTCACGCTTACGGACTTCTTTTATATGATGCGGGCCTGCGCACAAAATGGCATCGTAGTGATCGTAGGTATCAGCATGATCGGCCATATGCGTGCTGATTAACGAGTGGAACATGAATGCGTAATACACCGGGTTAATCGAACGCTTTAGCTGTAGGTTGTGCAGATCGACCATGGTCATCACCATGACATCAGCGTCCAGCCACTGAAAAAACGCGGTACGAATTGCACCCTCACCCACATTAAATGCCCGGAGGTTTGGATTATTCAAGGTCAGAGCCAGATCATCCGCCTTTGATGTGATGTAAATAACGGGTTCATTAAGTTCGCCGGTTAAATGATCGACCACTGGTTTGAAGTGATGCCAGTCCTGACCACTTTCTGCGTAGATTACGATACGGCGCTGCTCACGCGGAATCTGCTTAAACGCCCGCATTGCTTGCCAGTATTTAAAACCCTCAAACATCGAATACCGCTCCGAACTGAACCCGCTGCTAATCCAGCAACGATAGGCTGACGACGGATACAAAAAATCCACCTGTCAGGCCTCTGACAAGTGGATTGTAGTCTGCATAGACGCAAACGCCAGTCTTTAGGTGCTGCGCAGGGCTAAGTCAGTCTGAATTATCCGCCTTATTGCTGTCATCTGCGGTGCTGGCAGAGGCCGATGTCTGAGCGGTTTTGCTGCCGCTGAACATGTTCTTTAGCTTATACCAATAGGTTTTTACCATCAGCCCAATGGTTGCTATCAAGCCCAATATGGCCGAGAGAATCATGCCACCCGTGCTTGGATCGAGATACGCGAAGGACGGCGCTGAGAATCCAGCGGCACTGACCAGCACAACAACACAAATATCGCGCCGTAACGCTGCATGGGAAGGTGTGGTTAATTTTTTCATAGCTCTCATATTAATGGTGTTATCAACGATACATTTACCGCCAAGGCTTAAACCGAAGCCTTAATATTACCGCAGCACTCTGGTCATTTGTCAGCATTCTTGGTGCCGGCAACCCGCATTTATAAAGATCAGGCTCTACTAAGCAGACTTTGCCTGCAACTGCGGATAGATGCTCTGACGCGCCCGCTCCAAATGAGTCGAGTCATCAATCTCACTCCAGATCAGATCCACAACAACAGGGCAGGCAACCGGCATCTGCCGGCCAGCATGCACCAGCGCATCGGTTTCATAATCAAGCTTCAGATTCTCCTGGCGAAGCTCCGTCTCGGTATACTCGAGCATATAGCGGAATAACTCAGGCGAAATCAGACTGATACCAACCAGTTCCCCGGCAGGATCAGCCCCCAATGCACTGGCATCCTTCGACATCGCGTATAAACGGCTATTACTGCCCTCGCCCTCGGTCTCCACATAAACCTCGTCTCCAGCCAAGGTAGTGCCCGATAACAGAATGGCCTCGGCGGGACCAGCCAGCAACACATCCAATGCGCGCTGTTCATAGATCAGATCAGATTCCAATAACAGAAAACTGCCGTTAACCCGGTCGCGGGCACACCACAGCGAGTACATACTGCCCGACTCTGCGTACTGAGGATTGTGGACGGTCGAAATATCAGCATCGCCGGCAGCCAACTCTTCATAAAATTCTGAGAGATGACCAGTGACAATAATAATTTTCTGCACACCTGCCAGGCGCAGCCGGTTAATTGACTCGAGCACAATTGGTGTATCGCCGAGGCGCAGAAACCCCTTAGGGAGGCCCGAATGCGAATCGCGTAAACGCGTCCCCAAGCCAGCGGCGAGAATTACCGCAGCATCAGGCTTCATGCAAAACACCTCTTTAAAATATCGCACACATGTTCAATGTCGCCATCGATATCACCCATATGCGCAATGCGGAATACGCTCGAGGCCAGATCGCCCTGCCCCGCATAAATCACAATACCTTCCGCTTTCAATACATCATGCAAGCGCTCGTAGCTCCAACCTTCCGGCAGCAACCACGTCCACAGCACCGCCGAATACTCCTCGCGCGGCAACAGTGTTTTAACACCCAAACCATCCAGCGTTTCTGCAATGCGCGCTGCACGACTGCGATAGCTGGCACCGCGTCGCTCCCAACCGCCATGCTGCTGCAATTCATCAAGTGCCACATCAAGAGCGAAAGCCGGTTGTACCGATGGGGTAAACGGAGAAAACCCGCTCGCATGCTGGGCCTTATGATAGTTGACCAGATCCAGATACACACTGCAGGCCTGCGATTCACGCGACCAAACAGACTTCCGCGCCAATACGAAGGACAAAGCGGGAACAGCATGCAGGCACTTGTTGGCAGTTGCGGCAACAGCTGCCACGTTCCATTCATCAAAACCGATGCGCTCGGCGCCAAAACTGCTCACCGCATCGAGCAACAAATCGAGACCGCGCGTTTTACAAAGCCCGCCAAGCTCGTTTAAATTATTTAGGCGACCAGTGGTGGTCTCGTGATGAACGGTAACTACTGTCGTGATGTCCGGGTTGGCATCGAGCAAAGCGGTGACCTTATTCAGGTCGATGGCCTTCAACCATTCGCCCTCGGTAGACATAAAGGGCTTGCCTTGCACTTTCAGCATGGCCGCCATACGTTCGCCGTACACGCCATTCGACACCACCAGAGTCTTGGCATCACAAGGTGCAAAACTCTGCAGCATGCCTTCAACCGCCGAAGTTCCCGAACCCGTTAGCGTAGCCGCTTCAAAATCGTCTGCCGCATCGGAATACACATAAGCTAAACGCCGGTTGATGCTCTGCATTAGCTCCGCAAACTCAGGTTCGCGGTGACACCAGTCGCCGCGGGTTAGGGCCGCACGAACGCCGTCACTCAAAGTGACTGGCCCGGGATTCAGCAATACCTGTCTCAACATAGATTCCTCAAAAACTCATACAGCCAAGCTGACGTATACGGTTAGTTGCCAGCAATAAAGTTCTGCAAACGTCGTGAAACTTCCTTCGGGGTTACATCAGGACGTGGTAAATCTTCCGGAATACCCGGCAATGTCGGAACATGAAAAAATGCCACCCCATCAGGAGCGGTAACGAGACCCGACTGCAAATCATCGGGTTCGCCAATACTTTCAATGTGCTCATAGCCACAACTGCGTGCAATGCCACAAAAGTCGACAGACCCGGCAACAGTTGCCTGACCGCCGGTAGACTCATGCAAACCGTTATCCAGTAGCACATGAGTGAGGTTTGCCGGTCGTTCGTAACCCACCGTTGCCATTGCGCCCATGCGCATTAACATAGCACCGTCACCATCAACCACGAACACCCTACGGTGAGGCTGTGCAATGGCAAGCCCAAGCCCGAGAGTACTGGCACAACCCATAGAGCCCACCATATAAAGCTGGTTATCGCGGTCATCAAGGGCAAACAACTCACGGCCGGTATAGCCGGTGGTGGCAATAACAATATCTTGCGGGCCCGCTGCTGCTTGCACAGCCCGCAGCGCTGCGGTCCGGCTGGCAACAGGCGTTGCAGGACTAACTACCGGCCCGGTTAGGGCACGGAGGCTTGGCGCAGACTGCAGCTTCACAGAATCAACACTGCCCTTACGCATTACTAATGCATAAGGGCGCTGAGTTTCATTCATGTAGGTCAATGCTCGGTCCAGTGCCGGACGAATTTGCTCATCCTCGGTGGGAAAAAACTCCCAGGCAATCCGCATTAGCTCAAGAAACTCAGTGGTGATCTGCCCCATCAATTCATGCTGGGGCTCATCCGGTGCACCACCGGGTTCGCCACGCAACGTGGGAATTAACAACACCGGCAATTCGAAGGTAAACGTTAATGAGGTTAACGGGCTCACCGCATTGCCAAGACCCGAGTTCTGGAACATGACAACACTGCGCTGACCGCCCAGCTGGGCGCCTGCACCAATCGCAACAGCATCACCTTCGTTCGCTGCACCAACATAGCGTAAGTCTTTCGAGTCGATGACGTAATTAATAAAGGGCTTTAGATACGAGCAAGGAACACCCGTGTATAAACTAAAACCCAGATCACGGGCTGCTTCAATAAAGCTTTGCGCTTTAATCATAATTTCTGCTCATAACACAGCCTGCACGCTTGCCATGGGGGCCGAAGCCAAGCGACCGATACTAAGAAAAACTTCCGGCCGCGACCAAATCTTCGAGACTATCGATGTCGAGCCAATGCCCCGTGGTATACACCACACGAATGCTCTCGCCATCAGCCGCTAGCGCTGCCAACAAATGATGCAACTTGGCTTTACGCATATCAGGCTGCGCGGCTAATGCCGCCACCTTGGCTCTGAAGCCTGGCAATGCCGGCTTCGATACTCGAATCAGCCCAGTCCACTCACCGTTGATGGCTGCCTCGTCCATCGACTCGTTTGAGTCCGTGAGCAACACCCTATGGTTAAACACCTGACGTGAATAGGGTTCGGAGCAGCTCACATAGTCTGCAGCCCGCCCGCGATTTCCTGACTCCTGCCAGTTGGTATCTACAGCGACTACAAAGTCTTCCTCCGGCTCTGCAAGCTGATCGAGAATATGCCGCTTAAACAGCACGTCACCAAAAGAAACGAACAGGTTGCCCTTAATATCGGCATCAGCCTGTAGCGCTTTATCGAGCGAAACCAGTTCTCCGGTATCGGCATAATCGGTGTTGTCGACATAGCTAATAGACTGCAAATCAATTTTGTCAGCCAGATACCCACGAACCACTGAAATACTTTTAATACCGGCGCCGTGATAAGCCGAAACGATATGGCTCAACAATGGCTGCCCCTGAATATCGACCATTGCTTTGGGCTTATCGGCCGTCAGGTCTCCCAATGCAGAGCCGCGGGATGCAGCCAGCACAATCGCTTTGGCCTGTTCACCGGTTTTTGGCAGATAGCGCTCCTCAGCTTCCTGCAATTCAGATGCCCCCTGTAAGCGGAAAATCTCCTTAACAGGAACAACCTTGTCTTCAATAGCAACCAGAGTCTGATGCTCCATAAGTGCGACTGCAGTTTCCTGATACGCCACAATCGCTGCACGCAGCATATGGTTCGCCCAAATAGCCATAGAGAAACCGGCTTCACGGAACACGTCGGTGGGAGTCGCATAGTACTTAGTCGGTACAATAATTACGGGTGAACGGTCTGCCCACTCTTTCTTAAAGGCCAGAATTTCGCTGGGATCGCGCAACGCACTGTGAATAAGAATGCCGTCAGAACCTGCTTCGTGATAAGCCTCAGCGCGCTTCATCGCTTCGCGTAGACCCCAGCCCGCAATGAATGCTTCAACCCGCGTGATGATGCAGAAATCATCATCCTTCTGTGCGTCTTTGCCCGCTTTAATGCGACTGCAAAACTCATCGATCTCGGCAAGCTGCTGCTTCTCACCATTGATAAAACTGTTGGTCTTCGGGTACATCTTGTCTTCGATGCAAACCGCGGCAATATTGCGCTGCTCAAGCTTATGCACCAGACGACGCACATTATTGAAGTTGCCATAACCTGTATCGCCGTCGAGCAAAATAGGAATACTTGTGGCATCAGCCATAAACTCAAGCATTTCAAGCACCTGAGTCCAGCTCGCCTCGTTGCTATCACGCACACCGTACTGGGCTGACATACAGAGCCCACCGGCCCATAGCGCCTTAAAACCGGCCTCTTCGCCGATTTTGGCACTGACACCGTTGTGGGCTTCAAGCAAAAAATCGAGCTCGGAGGACTGCAGTAACTGCTTAAATTGAGTAGTTCTTTTCATCGCGACAGTTTACCGGAGTCAAAGGCCAACTACAGCCACCAAGCAGCACTAAACTCGATAGACGTATTCTTTATCGTCATCGCGCTCGATATCCGGCGGATAACTCAGGCGTTTATCGGCGTAATACTGAGCGATGTGATCGCCTGCAGACGCGGCGTTGTAGGTGTAATACAGAACTCTGCGCGGACTGTTGCTGCGATTGGGCTCTGAACGATGCGGTGCGTATGAATCAAAGAAGACAGCATCGCCCGGCTCGGCTTCGATTTTTTCATACTTCAACTCACCCATATTAGCGTCATCAAGCGGCGTCCATTCATCACCCAACAAACCACGATTATGAAACCCGCCGGCCATTTCCAGGCAGCCATTCTCAATGGTGGTCTTATCAATGTTGATCAATACGGTGATATGCAGATCAGCATACTTTGCCCAACCGGCCTGCACATCCTGATGAGATTCAAACCCGCCCCCACCCGGTTTTTTAAAATTAATCTTGTCTTTAAACAGTGTCGCGGGCTCACCGAATAACTGACCGCAAGCGCCCTGCATTTTTTCGCCCGCTGCCAACGCATTAAACCGCTTATGATAAGGCAGCATATTCTCAATTCGATTTAACAGACGCTGCTTATCTTCAGTCTGCTCAAAGTACATCATCCATTTGCCGGCAGTTTCGGGCCAGGCTTCGACTTCTTCAACCCATTGAGTAACAGGCCCTATCTCACTTTTGCTGAACAACTCCGGCACGACGACATAGCCCTGCTCACGGAAAAATTTAATTTGTTCGTCGGTCAACGGACCGGAAACCTGCTGGTCACTCATCGTGATCCCCGTACATAAAAAGCTTTAAATTCAACATCAGATGTCGCTGCAATATCAGCTTTGAGAATGGTCGTCAGCGTGATCGGTAGCACTCTTTAAGTCGCCGGTATAAGCCTGACCATCGGCCACCATGCTGCTTAAACCAACGAGCTCCATAACCTGACTAAAGTCGAGCATATCGTCGAGCATATTCGCCGTAGTGCCATCCGTCTTTAGCACATTTAGATAACCCTGAGCGGCCTTGGTAATAACCCGAACCATCGCGCCAGGGTAAATAACCAGACTAAAGCCCAGTTCGCCCAAGCGAGCAGCAGGTATTAACGGAGTGCGACCGCCCTCGACCATATTCACCAGCAACGGCACTTTGCCGGATAAACGCTCGCTCACTTTACGCAACTGCGCCTCGTCACGCGGCGCCTCAACAAACAGCATGTCTGCTCCGGCATCTGCATAGGCCTCAGCTCGATCCAGTGCCGCATCAAAACCCTCGACCGCGACTGCATCGGTGCGGGCAATAATCATGGTGTCGGCATCAAGCCTTGCATCAAGCGCGGCTTTCAACTTGCCGGTCATCTCTTCAACGCTAACCAGCGTTTTGCCGGCCAAATGCCCGCAACGCTTCGGCAAGGTTTGATCTTCTAACTGAATCGCACTAGCCCCCATCCGTTCAAACAGCTTAACCGTGCGCTGCACATTCAGCGCATTGCCGAAACCGGTATCAGCATCAACCACCAAGGGAATATCAACGCGCTCCCGCATTCTGGCAATGCTATCGCTCACTTCATTCATTGTGGTCAAACCAAGGTCAGGTCGGCCCAGCTTGGTAAATGACACGCTTGCCCCGCTCACATAAGCACAGCGAAAACCTGCCTGCTCAACCATTAACGCAGTCAACGCATCGTAAACGCCCGGTGCAATCAGCGGCACTCCGCCTGTCTCTTATACACATCTCCGAGCC
>OJHF01000330.1_pt1 | contig 12125 bp, 5 predicted proteins | sample 1594891 | NCBI WGS metagenome assembly OJHF01 (sample SAMN05416737, study PRJEB24817) | seawater metagenome | isolation source: Sea water | place: Canada:Atlantic | collected 2013-07 | reverse complement strand
GTATTGACCAATCAGTCCCCGTCACATCACCAGAGCTAGTCATAAGGTTAGTCCGAGCTTCACTCTCATGGAGGATGCCTTCGTTAACCCAAGCATCACCATTGTAGACGTGATGACCTAGCCTAGGAACACCACTGCCTACAGTCACAACTAATCCAGAGCTGTTTGTCATTGTAGCACCACTTGCTCGAGAATGGTTTATACTATTAGCAAATGTACTATCATTACCGCTATTTCTATAATAACTATTCACAAAATCAAATGCTAATGGTGGGGTTTTTCCATTAACTATTAATGCTGAGGCTGAGTATATGTAAGCACTAGAATTAATATTACCAACAACATCTAAGTTACCAGCCGGATCTAGTTTCATTTTAGTTACACCTTGAGTTGCAAAGAGTAAAGAACCAGATGCTTCGGTAATTGTCCAATCACCTAGGTCTACAGTAGTAGCATTAACAGTAGTAGCTGTGACATCACCTGTTATAGTTAAGTCAGTTGCGGTAGCAGCGGCTATACGGGCATCTGCTCGGTCATCTGTAAAAAATAAATTTTTACTACCTTCTGTTAAGTCATCACTATTTGATGACCCGGCTTGTTGCCAAGCCGAACCATCCCAAATATACAGGATGTCTGTATCAGTAGCAAATGCCTGGTCGCCTGCATTATTTCCTGTGAGTGGTAAATATGTGCTGTCATCGTATACTGTAACTTTGGCAATAACTGCGCTACCATCTGCTACAACTAATTCTGCTGTACCAGCTACTTCACGAATCTTGTTTTCGAATGACGGAGTATTTTCCACATACGTGGCCAAGTCCTGTGGTACAAATTTACCACTTGCAGTGTCATACACCAGACACATCTGATTAACAAGACTTGGAATTGGTCTTAGTTCAACTGGTGTGGCGTGACCTTCTTGTGTGTGCTGGAAATAAACAACATAATTTCCGTTGATGTTTGTTTCAACAGCCAAATCCTTGACAGTAATCTCACCTCTCATTGCTGAGTGGTTTCCACATTGATAATAAAGTGTATCAGGTGCGTCAGCAGGCACAGTAAATGTTATACTGCCAGTATCATTTCTGCTTCCAGTTACACCACTTGTGTATTCACCAAAATAGGTGCCAGCACTAAAATTAGTACCATTGTCTGTTGTGAAATAAAACGGATGCCCACTGGCTGTAATATTAATAGTGTACGTTCCACCACGGTAAAACGGTCCCAGATTTGGATTATAGCCGCTAGCATTACCACTAAATGTATAACTGCCACTGACAGTGTTAGTTACTGTATACGATACACTTGGGGGTGTTAAGCTAGGAGGGATAATGGTGGTTGGTACATTAACTGTAATGCGCTGTACGTCTGTTGCGGCTCCGCCATTGATACTTGCATGTGTATCACTAATTGGTCCTGCACTGGTTGCCCAACTAACCAAGTTATCACTACCTGCACTTTTGATCCACTTCAAAAACAAACCGTGCGTTTGTGTCATACTTCCGTAGACATCATATGCTGCGAAGTTATTAACTACATATGTGCCTTGTTTATATAACGGAACATTTAATTCACCTGAATTGGTAATAGTTCTACGAGCATATGGAAGTGTACTCTGTTCCCAAGTCCATTTCCACATGATGTCTTGACTAGCTTCTGGCGCAGCAACCTGTATCTCAAGTACTTCAGGTGCAATTGTTAAATTAACATCTGGAGTATTTGGACTATCAATTGCGCCTGCGATAACTGTGCCACTTATGGTTAAATTACGTGTTTCATCACCGTCTAAATCTGATGTTTGACTTTTATAGTCAACTAAATTTCTTACTCTACTCTTACTCATACTGGCATGTACCTTATATCTATACTTTGGCTAGTTAGTGGCGCACTACCAAATGTTAATGTTGTTCCGCTAATACTATAATCAGCTGGTGGTAAAATACTACCATCTAATACTACTAGTACACTATTTATTGTGTGTCCACTAGCAATTGTATATGCGGTTGTAGTATTATCACCTGTATACTGGTTACTAGTATATGTTAAATTTAATTTTGCATTTGTTACGCTGTCATTAGGTGGTGTAGTGTTGTTGAGTGGCAAGCCCAAATAGCGCACATAAATTCTTGCGTTAAGAGCTGGTACGCCTGCAAATGTTAATGTGGTACCACTAGTTGTATAATTTTCAATTGGTTCTTGTATAACATTTTCTACCATTACTAGCAGTGCTTGCGCAGTTCCTGGATCGTTGTTTAGAGTAAATGCGGTTGTTGAATTGTCGCCAGTAAATGTCTGACTAGCATAAGCAGCTGATGAAATTTTATCAGCTGTAATTGTACCATCTTGTAATTTAGGTCCTGTGATGCTGTCATCTGCTACTGTACCAACTGCTATACCTATACCATATCCACGAACTTCTACAACTTGTCCATTAACTGGGGTACCACCTAATGTAAGAGTTGTACCTACTACTGTATAGTTACTAGCACGTTGAGGAACGCCATCAATAAAAACTTGTATCGCATTTTTACTTCCAGGATCAGTACTTAAAGTAAATGCGCTTGTTGAACCATTTGCTGTAAATTCTTGACTAAAGACATTTGTTGGATCTAACATTGCGCTTGTGATAATACTGTTAGGTATTTGTGAAGCTGCAATTTTTCCAGTTAAATCTGTAAAGTCTGCCGCCGCATCTCCAGGAATAAATTTACTATTGGCATTATCCCAAACAAGTACTTGATTATTAGTTGGTGCCGCTGTAGTAATATCTACATCAGTTAAGTCATCAATACTAGCTGCCGCAATACGAGCATCTGCTCTGGCATTTGTGTAATATAAGTTTGTGCCTTCAGATAAATTAGTTGTTGACTTAGCTGTGAATCTTGTATCAAACCTAGCATTTGTATAATATAAATTAGTTGAACCTTCACTTAAATCATCTGTGTCAGCTGCAGAAATGCGAGCATCTGCTCTGGCGTTAGTATAGTATAAATTAGTTGTACCTTCACTTAAATCATCTGTGTCTTTTGATGTGAAAGCAGTATCAAAATCACTTTGACTAAAACTATCTCCAGGAATAAATTTTCCATTTGCGTTGTCCCATACAAGTGCTTGATTGTTAGTTGGAGCTGTTGTAGTAATATCTACATCACTAAGATCGCCTACGCTACGATTACTTAAACTAGTTACTGTTCCAGCACTACCACTTACATTTCCAGTAACATTGCCTACTAAATCAGTAGCCAAGTCTTTATTCATTGTCCAACGGTCACTTGCGCTTACATATGTGAATGTAGCACTTGCTCCGTCTATGGTTATTCCTGCGCCGTTTGCTGCGCTAGCATTTGCAGCACCACTTGCTAGTGTTAAGTTTAAATCATCTACACTAACTGTTGTACTATTAATAGTAGTGGTTGTACCATCTATTTGTAAGTCGCCTGCGATAACAACTTTACCTGTATTGTCTCCAACACCTGCTGGATCAATTGTTAATACTGCTGGGCCAGCTATATAACCTGTGGTGGTAATATTTCCAAAGGTTACATTATCTGTAGTGCGTACTGTTTGGTCAGCATCACTAAGATCAGTAATACTAGCGGCTGCTATACGAGCATCTGCTCTGGCGTTAGTATAGTATAGATTTGTACCTTCTGTTAAGTCAGTTGTAGTTTTACTACTAAGATCTAAATTAGCACCTACTTGTAACGCAATGCGAGCATCTGCTCTAGCATTTGTATAATATAAATTAGTACCTTCTGTCAAGTCTGTTGTACTATGATTTGATATACTGCTGGTTGTACCAGTAACATTACCTGTTAAATTACCAGTAACATTAGTAGTAATAGTTGATGGTAATCCAATTGTAATAGTCTGTCCACTAGCGGCTGTTTCTATTTCATTAGCAGTTCCTGAAATAGTAAATGTTTGACTATCTAAATCTACGGCACCTGTGCCAGAATCACCAGCAATATCTAAATCTGCGGCAGTAACAACAGAATCTACATATGCTTTAGTAGCGGCATCCTGTGCTGAAGTTGGATCTGTAACATTAACAATTTTGTTACTAGCCATATCTAGTTCGCCTTGTAGTGTTACATTACCACTACTATCAACTGTAATTAGATCATGGTTTTCAATACCAAGTAATTCTAGACCAACTAAATCAGCATCGCCAGTTAGTATTACTTCAATTGTGTCATTTGATCCAGGCGTTGCCAGGAATGTAATAGCACCAGTTACGCTGTTTAATGTAAAGTCATCTGTTAAACGAAGTAAAATACCATTTAAAAATACAAGTACTTTTTGTACACCTGGAGAGTTAGTTTGGAAAACAGTAGTAGAGCCATCACCTACAAATTGTCGTAATACAAACGCAGCTTGTGCGCCACCAGTTGTAGTTGATATCCAAGCCGAGCCAGTATATATTAGTAAGTCTAGCGCATTTACACTATCATACCAAAGGTCACCTGAATCAGGATTAGCTGGTGCTGATCCTTGGTACGCACTTGGTCTATCAAATTCTAATAAACCAAATCCGTTTGTTTTTAGATATGTTCCATCAGTACCATCTGATTCTGGTAATCTATATCCACCACTTAGTACTCTGCCACTGCTTGTATATGCTGAAAAACCTGTTGTACCATTTATACTTGTAGATAAACTTTGGTCACTATAAAGAGCAATTGTACTTGCTGATAATACATCAACATAATAGTTATTACCATTAAGTTGTGTAGTGCCAGTTATATCTTCTATTGTAATTAATTCGCCGTCTATTAATCCGTGACTACCTGTAGTTGTAATAACTAGTGGGTTTGCTAAACTTATGCCACTAATATCAATACTGTCAGGAGTAATAGCAAGTCCAGCAAATTCTGGTTTACTATCATGAAATAGTTTCTGCCCAACACTTAATGGACTTCCAGATGTTCCTGCGCCTATTATTGTGTCGTCTGTGGAAACTATAGTTAATGAATTGTTACTAAGAGATTGTAGACTTTGATCAAAGTCAGACAATACGTCAGCAAGATTATCACTTGTACTATTTGTAAATGCGGATGTATCAATAGATACAGTATCTTCATTTACTGTTATTTGACCTGTTGATGTATCAACACTTAACCCTGCGTCTGCGTAGAACCATTGTCTAGTTCCATTAATATCACTACCAAATAAGCCACGTGAACTACTGTGTGCGCTAGGCACACCTGCGTCTGGTTCGGCATTATTTAAATCTAAATATGAATAGCGGTTTGCGTCAGCGTTTGTGCTGGCAACTTTTTTTACTCTTCCACTTAGTAGTGATAAATTGTTGTTACGCATTTAATGATTCCAATACACTTAATGTAAGTTTTAATGTAGTATTAGCACTTGCGCTTGTTTTTATACTGTCACCTGCTTCTAGTACTAATTTACCAGTAAGCAATGATCCAGCATCTGATCCAGGAATTGTATAATCCTTTACAAGTTCTGTTTCTGTTGTAGCACCAGTATCATAATGACTAAATGTCACTGTTGCGTCTGTTCCAGTAATATTAGCAACTTGCGCCATTAATATGATACCAGTGAACCCAACTGGTGCTGTATAAACTACTGTATTAGCAGTTGTTATGCTGTATGTTTTTGTTTTAAAAATATTTAATGGAGTTGCCATAATATTATCCTTCGATTGCTAGTATGTATGGTGTTAGCACGGCAAATAACGATCTATCAAAAGTGTCACCTTCAATAGTACCAGCACTCGCATTGATTAACAAATCTCCGCCAATTCTAAAGTCACCTTTTTGGTCAGTACTAGTAAAAAATACTTGCCCTTGTCCGTCAGCATCTTCAATGACTTCATTTGCTTGTATTGGAAAACCGCCATTTTCTGGGAATGCCGTGGATAAATTATTTCCTGATCCAACATATTCAAATGTAATACTACTAGCTTGAATTAAACTTCTATCGTAAAAGTTGACTGTGGCGCTTGAAGCAGTATCTATTAAAAATGTTTCTAATATTGTTACTGTACTTTCGCCAGAGTTTAATGCTGTTGCTTCTTCTACTGTATAATAACGATTGTCGCCAGCAATTTTAACTGCGTCTCCGTATTTTGGTCTAGATGCTAATCCAGACAATGTTACAGTGTTTGTTGTTTCTATAATATTTGTTGTTGTTGTTCCGTTGTATAAACTTGCGCTAATTCCAGTTGCTCTAAGTCCATTTGTACCAAAACTTGCGTTACTGTTTGTAAGTGAACATTGTCCGCCGCTTTCGCATAAAATTCCGTCTTGACAACTTACTGTAAAGATACTAACAAGCTGTGCGTAACCTCTATTAATAATTTTAACACCAACACCACCTAAATTAATTTGCGTAAACGCATCACTAACCATACCACGGCTACCAGATGCGAGGCTACCATCAATTAGCATACCAATGCCATCACCAGTAATACTTGAACAGTTTTGTACATACGGACTTGCTGTAACTAGTCCAGCACCACCACTTGGAAACGCAACAGCGGCAGCGCCACTTACGTGTCCACGGAATGTTACACCACTTACGTAAGTAGCATTATTTAATTCTAAAATATTGGAAGCTGGTGTTGCGCCACGTATTGTAGTACTACGTAAGTTATCACCAATAATAGTAATACCTGCGGGGATTTCTAGTGGATTTTGTACAGTGTGATCACCTGATTTAAGGAATATTGTATCACTTGCTCCAGCAATAAGTACTGCGGCATCAAGTGTAGCAAACGCTGTGCTAATTGTATCTCCGGCTAGTGTGTCGTCGCCATCTTTTTTAACATATAAAACATTTGCTGCTGAATCTGGACGACCAACTTCAACAATGCTTTCAGTACCATTATCCATTTTAAAGTACATAACACCATCGTGGGTGTTGATTGCTACTTCACCTAAGTCTAACTGTGATGTTGTAGGTAACCGGCCAGCAACCGCACTTCTACGTAACTTAATAGTCGACATATGTCTCACCTTCTAACTTGGTTATAAAAACCGGTATAAAGAGTTATATAACTCTGTTCTACTTATATTTATGTTAGAAAGTTCCGCCGTCTATTGAACCTTCAAAGGTTCCTGCAATAATAGTATCAGTACCAGCAGTCCAGTTATCTGCTGTTTCATCCCATATAAATGATTTCTTTATGCCAGTCCCACGTAAAACTTCAATGCCTGCGTTCTCAGTTGGAGCAGTAAGATTAGTAATATCAGCGTTAAGTGTAATAATATTATCGCCAATGTTTAACGTTGTAGTATTGATGTAGGTAGTTGTACCACTAACTGTTAAGTCACCAGTTACTACTAGGTCATTTGTAATCTCGACATTTTGATTAGCTGCGTCGATTGTAATTGCTGTACCGCTATCACCATTAGCTGCTAATATTAAATCGTTTGTTCCAAATACTCTAAAGTTGTCGCTTCCGTCATTGTCAAAGCCGCCAACATTTGTCATGCGCAAACCTGATCCAGTTTGTGCTATGCGTAATGTATCTGCTACAGTTAACGAGTCGCCTGTACTATTTGCAGCAACTGTACCAGCAATAACAGTATTGCCAGTGCCAACAGCAACAGTAAATGCTTCGCCGTTATTAGCGGTATTTCTTACTTCAATGCCGCCATCTAAACTTGCTATCCCAGTTACACCTAATGTTGTGCTTATGGTAGCGGCGGCTGTAACAGCTAATATTGAACCATTAAATGTTAGGTTAGCACTATCTTCAATAGCGCCAGCAGTGCCAGCAATGACAACTCGAGTAGCAGTCAAATCACTTACTGTAGCACTTGCTAGTGTTGTTTCTCCAGCGTCAAGAGCACCAGTTACTATTAAGTCTTGTCCAATTGTTACATCATCTGGTAATCCAATTGTTACGGCAGAGGTTTCAGTACCTGAGCCAGTAACTTCAATCTCATTGGCTGTTCCAGCAATAGTAGCAACGTAGTTGCCAGTTGTATCTGTGCCTAATGCTACACTATTAGCACCAATAGTTAAGGCAACATTGCTTACATCAGTACTTCCATCAATACTAAAGCTACCAGTGACATCGCCTGTTGCGAACGTTACTGTTCTTGGGTTAGCCCATTTAGAAGCTGTGTCAGCATTACCTGTTAGCGGTCCTGTAATACTATTAAACGTAACATCAGATGTAGTTTCAACTTCTTGCCCAATAGCAATAGTTGGTGTCGCTGTTTCGCCAGTGTTATTTGTAAGCGTTACGCCAGTTCCTGCTACAAGACTTGAAACATAGTTGCCAGTTGTGTCTGTGCCTAGTTCTACACTATTAGCATTAATTGTAGCATTAAGTGTACCGCTTGTCAAGTCTGTTAGTGTAACATTACCTGATAAATCTCCACCAAGTGTAATAACTGGATCAGGTTTATTTGTTGTGTTTGTCCAATCTAAATAATATGTACCTTCTTGTCCATCAAGTAGGTCAGCATTAAGATTAGTAACTAGTGTAGTACTTGCTACTACTAATGGAGCATCACCAGTAGCTACTGTACTAGTTAACGTATTAACACTTATACCATTTGTTGTAACAGAACCTCTGCCAGTTACACTGTCTAATGTACTTGTATTGGTAAATCTAATAGCATCTGATGTCGCATCTACATCAACATTGATATCAGTGCCGCTAACAAATGTCAGTTCGCCTGTTGTGGCATCTGCTAATGCTGTGCCTGTTTCTGTCCATGTAAATCCAGTGTCGGTATCAGTTACAGTAAACTCATTAAATGCGTTTGTAATTGTGTCAATACTTGAAATAGTGATAGTACTATCATCAGTTCTAGCAATAGTTACATTAGTACCATTAGCAAATAGCACATCATCTTCTACCGCATTGCTATCAGTTAATCTTAGATTAGTTCCGCCTGCGTTTGTTTCCGCACTAATATTATAAGTTGTATCATTAAGCGCAGTAGACGGAACATCAAGAAGGTTTGCCCAACGCATCTTGGCATCTAGTTCGCCAGTTGTGCCACTGAATACTTCACTAGTATTTGTCGCATCTGGAATGAATGTAAAATGTCCAGTATTATCATCAAATCCAAAGAAGCCAACTTTAGCAGTTGTATCAAAGTAATTGAACTCAATACCACGATCTTTGTTGTCATCTGTTGCCGGAGCAGTGTCGCCACCTAGTGTAAAGATCGGATCATCAATTGTAACAGTATTACTATTAACTGTTGTTTGTGTACCATTAACTGTAAAGTCGCCAGTAACAACTAAGTTACCTGCTGTATATACATTACCAGTTGCTTGTGCTACTGTAAAGTTAGTAACACCAACTGCTAGCTCAGTTCCGTCAAAAGTAAAGTTTGCGTCATCTTCTAATAAGCCAGCAGTGCCAGCAATAACAATGCGGTTGTCTGTTAAGTCACTTACAATAGCACTTGATAATGTTGAGTTGCCTGCGTCAAGTGTGCCACCAATTACAGTATCACCAGTTGCCCCAGCAATAGTTACTTCAGTGAGGGTGTCACCAAACTTAAAATCACCAGTTGCTCCAATTTGAAAACGTTGTGTGCCAGCAGTATAAAAGTCTAGTTGGTCATTATCTGTGCCAGCGCCTGTTTCAGCAACAATATATGTATCACCATCAACGTCTTTAACTCCACCAAGTGATCCCCAATTGGCTCCATCAAAACCTTCGAATGTAGCATCTGTTGTGTTATAGCGGATCATGCCTTGCGCATTTGGTGTTGGGCGTTGAGCAGTAGTGCCAACTGGAATAACCAAAGCACCAGATCCATCAATTATCATGTTGTCAGTTATTACTGTTAAATTACCAGTGCCGTTTGGATCAAGTATAATATCACCATTAAGATTACTAATACCAATTGTATTACCATTGAATGTAAAATTAGCAATATTAGCACTTGTTTGGTTTCCACCTTTGTTACCAACGTAACGTGCGCCTACAACATAAATTTTCTTACCACTAATACCGCCTGGCAAGTTATCGCCAATAAAGTTAAGCACACCTGATTGATAGTCAAAGAACCATTCATCGTTGTTACCACTACCAGCGGCAAAAAGTTGTGTACCAGTTGTTTGTGGGGCGGCGGCACCAGTGTTATCTAAATATACTTTAACTTGGTATGTAGATCCAAATTCAGATGAGATCCAGTCATCTTGATTTGTTTTCCATGTACGATTAGGAGTCGCAGTGGCATCTTGTGTTGTCTCAACAGTCGCAGTGCCAAATCCACTGTCATCATAAATTCCAACAACTGTTGTTGTGGCTGCTGGCTTGTTTGTTGGGATAGAAGCAGCGTCTTGCCAAATGATATCACCACGAATTAGTAAAGGACTGGCAATGCTTTCGTTAGTTGCTGCTTTGACACTGTTTACATCTGTTTTTGCTACACCATAGCCTAGCTTCTTCCAAAGCCAGTCTACTTTTTGCGATTCGTTAATAGCCATCTCTCACCCTTATCATGTTATACTCAATGATGTTACGTTTTGATTAGCTGCTAGAGCAATACGTACCAATGCTACATTATTTGTCGCATTAGTTAAGTTTTCTGTACCCAATGTCATTGTATAAGATCCACTTAAAGCAGTGTTACTAGCAATAATATCCCCACCAGTGCTTGCGCACCCGTTACTGCCGTTACCACCATTTCCTGTATTAGCACCTGGAACACCAGCACCTCCATACTGTGTTCCACATTCTAACCATCCGTTAATTGTACTTGCGTTGTCTATAGTGGTTCCTGGTGCTGCGATCCAAACGCCGCTTACACCAGTACCACTTGTTATATTAATATTAAAATTGGCAACAACTGACCTACGGAACGCAATAGTAATATACTGTGTTCCAGTATCAGCACTTCTATTTGGTCCTACTGGAAGATAACCAGTACTGTAGTTGTTAACATTGTGTTCTAATACACCTAGTCTTATTGTTGCTTCTTTTGTACCTACTACACCAGGATCAGTCGCTTCAGTATATACACTGTTTGTGTAGAAATTCGTTGCCGCTGGAATTGTAGGATTGTTTGTTGTATCAGCACTAAAGTCGAATACACGTACTGCGTCATCGTTGTACGTTGCCCCTAGAGCATCACTTACAGCAATAGCTATTTCACTAATACCAGTTTGACTTGCTTTATGTACTTGTATATTTGCTGATGGTGTTTGATATGAACTTGCGCCATAAATGTTGTTTGCTCTGTGTCTAATATTTTCAATAGTTCTGACATTACTTCCAGTAATGTATACAGTCAAGTTACCAAGTGTATAAGGAGTTCCGTTACCAGTATCAGCATTTGGAATGCCGCCTGTTAAAAACGATGTTGTTCCGTCAATTTGCGCATATGTATAATGTTGATTACTTATTGCGCTTTGTGATGTACCTTCTAAATTAGTACCACTAGTAACATTAACAACACTTGTTGTATCTCTATATGCTTGTCCAATAAAGCTATTTACTGTTACACCACTTAGTGTAAGCGATGGGCTACCACTGTTATAGTAAGGAATGCCTGAAATATATCTGTATGTACCTGCGTTATTTTCAGTTACCGTACCTGCTGTAACTGTAGGTACACTTGTAATGTCATCTTTAACAAACTCAACTAAGTTAGTATCACCTGTTGTACTATGACTAAGTTGGAAACTGTTAATACCTTTACTAACCCCAGCAGCAAGAACACTGAGTTTTGCTTTAAATCCTGTGTACAATCCAGGATGGTATATACTACTGTTAAAGCTAGCAGCACTACCACTTGCGTTTAATAAGTTATAATCTTCTTCATCTGTAATTGTAAGATCGCCATATGTTCCACTATCATTACCACCAGTAAGTACTCTTGATCCCGCTACCGATCCGTTAATCTTAGCTTCAAGTGTTCCGCTATTTGCGTCATAAGCATATGTACTAATTACTGTTGTTTCAAGTTGTCCAGTTGTATTGTTTGTTAAGTCAACGTTGGTGCCAGCAGTTAATGAAGTACCTCCAGTTAAGTCTGTAAATCCACTTGCTAGTTTTGGACTAGTTCCTTCATCGTTAGCAAACGCAATAGTTTTAGTACTTAAACCATCTGGTGTAGCAATATTAGGATCTGTCTCTTATACACATCTGACGCTGCCGACGATCTACTCTGTGTAGA
>OJHF01000328.1_pt1 | contig 12143 bp, 8 predicted proteins | sample 1594891 | NCBI WGS metagenome assembly OJHF01 (sample SAMN05416737, study PRJEB24817) | seawater metagenome | isolation source: Sea water | place: Canada:Atlantic | collected 2013-07 | reverse complement strand
AGTAGATCGTCGGCAGCGTCAGATGTGTATAAGAGACAGCCCTAAGCTCGGTAATCCGGTCATTAAGCTGCATTACAGCGCGAGAAAACTCGCCTTGCAGCGAACGCTGCGCGGCTCGTGCGGCAACGCGTGAACCGCTATCGATAAGGTCAACAATCGCCTCGGCCTGGGTCAAATCAATTTTATCGTTCAGAAATGCACGCTTAGAAAACTCTCCCGGCTCGGCCAGACGGGCACCCAACGCGGTGATGCGCTCTAGCAGCAGGTCCATGACCACAGCACCGCCGTGGCCCTGAATTTCAAGGACATCCTCTCCGGTAAACGAATGTGGACCCGGAAACCACAGGGCAATGCCGCTATCCAATGATGTTCCATCAGTGTCGCGGAAGCCGGAGTAAGTCGCGTATCGGGGTTTGGGTAAACGGCCCAGCAATGCTACGGCGATATCGCCGGCGGCAGCGCCCGAAATGCGAATAATACCAACGCCACCTCGGCCAGCAGGGGTCGCCCGCGCAACGATTGTGTCTTGCTGAAGGTTTAACGCCATGCCAATACAGGCGATAACACCTAGCTAGACTCCGCAGCAACCACGCGGTTAATTTGCCACTGCTGGAGAATCGATAAAACAGAGTTGGTCAGCCAGTAAAGCACCAGCCCGGCGGGGAAGAAAGCGAAAAACCCGGTAAAAACGATAGGCAAAATGCTCATCACTTTCGCCTGAATTGGATCGGGCGGTGCCGGGTTCAGCTTCTGTTGAATAAACATCGCCCCACCCATAAGCAGCGGTAAAATAAAGTACGGGTCTCTTACAGAAAGGTCGGTGATCCAAAGTATGAAAGGAGCCTGACGCATTTCAACGCTTTCCAACAACACCCAATAGAACGCTATAAAGAATGGAATCTGTACCAGCATAGGCAAGCAGCCGGCGGCAGGATTCACTTTTTCGCTCTTGTATAAATCCATCAATGCCGCACTCATTGCCTGGCGGTCATCTTTGTAGCGCTCTTGCAACTTCTTCAGACGCGGCTGCAATTTACGCATTTTCGCCATCGAACGACCGCTGGTCTGAGTCAGCTTATAGAACACCAGCTTAATGAGGAACGTAACGATAATAATCGTCCAGCCCCAGTTGCCCACAAAGCTATGGACCTTGCCAAGCAGCCAGAATAGCGGCTGAGATAATACAGCGAGAATGCCGTAATCAACCGTTAAAGGCAGGCCTGCTGCGGTTTTCGCCAACTGCGTCTGCAGTTTCGGGCCAACAAAAAACTGGCCGGAAAAGCCCTCTGTTGTGCCCGGCTTAATAAGCTTTACCGGGCCCGATGCTGTCAATGTGTAGTTACGCCCATCGAAGCCAGCAACATATTTCTCAGGAGTGCCTTTTTCAGGGACCGCTGCAGTCAAAAAGTGATGCTCAATAGCGGCCACCCAGCCGTTTGTATAGACCGCATCTAAGGGCTCTTCGCGAAGATCATCAACGTCAAGTTTTTCGTAGCTGTCACCATCGAAAATAACCGGGCCATCGTAAGAGTAGGTATCGACGTTAAACATCGAACGCTCCATCGGCGCATACACACGGTGCAACTGCTGATAGCTGAATGCCGTATAGGACTCATCGGTCGAGTTAACCACCGTGTAATCCAGGCCAATTGCATAATTACCACGACGGAAGGTATAGGTCTTAATAACCTGAATGCCATCCTGCTCCCAGACCAAAGGCACTTGAAGTTCATCGGTTCCGGACCTTAGTTCATACGAATCCTGGGCGGCGGTATAAACGGCATGATGCGTCGCTTCAGATTTTCCTTCGGTGGAACGTAGGCCAGAACGTAAGACGTATATAGCCTCCGGATCGTCGTTGAGCAATTGAACGAACTTATCCGGCTCGTCTTTGTTCAACGGGTAGCGGGGCAGATAAGCCTGCACCAGATTGCCGCCGGCCATGCTGATAGAAATATCAAGAACGTCAGTTTTAACTGTTATAAGAGCCGTCTGCTCAACAGTCTTGGTCGCATCAACGACGGCGGGACTGTCCCCCTGCGGAACTCCCGGCATACCATCACTATCATCGCTAGGTACTGCAGGCAGGGTGCTTTGAGCGGCTTTCCGGATTGAAGTCTCAGTGACAACTTCAGGCACGGGCGTGTAAGTTCGTTGCCATTGCGTAGCGGCAAGCCACAGCAAACTGGCAAGCACTGCCCATAGAATTACACGCACGTTGTCCATCTAAAGATCCCTGTTTGCTCTAGCCATGTTTCTGGTGTTGTTCGCGGACTGGATCAGCAGTGCCACGTATCCGTTGCCAGTGTGTATCCAGACTCGCGAATAGCTGTTCATTACTGGCCGTTGCGGCAGCGCTATTCGCTAACACGACGATATTGTATGCGTTCGACTCGCTCGCAAGCGAGTGGCGATTATGCCGGAAACTTTCGCGTGCGATGCGCTTTAATCTATTTCTGCCTGGAGCACGGGAAACGCGCTTTTTGGCAATAGCGAAACCTATCCGCGACGATTGGGCGCAGATACCGACATAAAGAACCGTATAGAACTTGTCAGACGTGCGTTTTGCATTCGCAAATACGCCGTCATAGTCAGCAGCCGTTAATAGGCGATGACATCGGCGAAACCTAAGGTTTGAAGTTGCCGTCGGTCCGATTCCGTTTACAAGTCCTGTGATGTCTCAGTCAGAACGACGAGACAGGAATGTTAATGAGAGAGGCGAGTGCGCTGCTTAGCGCGGCGACGTTTAATAACCAAACGACCGCCTTTAGTGGCCATGCGTGCACGGAAACCGTGGGTACGCTTCTGCTTTAAAACACTGGGTTGATATGTACGTTTCATGTCGCTTCAAAACCTCGCGGAAAACAATAGGATACGTCCGCAAAAAAGAGACGGGAGAGTAAGCAGAGAGGTGCAAATTGTCAACTCCTATTTATGATTTATAGACAAAAACAAAGCTGTGGATAACTTTTAGGAAGGGGTATAGACTCGCTTGTCTGCAGCCACCTGCAGAATCTAATAAAAAATACTAACGCATTTACAGGGGTCGTGCGTGTCGAATACCCTCTGGGCCCGCTGTCTGCAACAGTTACAGACGGAGCTTACAGAACAGCAAGTTAATACCTGGATTCGTCCGCTGCAGGCTAGCGAAGATGAAAAGGGTTTAAATCTGCGCGCGCCAAACCGATTCGTTGTCGAGTGGGTACAGAGCAATTGTCTTGACCTTATTCGCGAAGTTGTCGCCGAACGCGGGCCGGATAGCCGGGTCACCCTCGAAATCGGTCAACACAACTCTGCTTTAGTGGATGTTGCGCCAGAAGCGCCTGTTATTAGCAGCACGCCGAGAACCACATGGCAAAGTGGGCGACTCAATCCGGCTTACAACTTCGATAATTTCGTTCAGGGTAAGAGCAACCAATTAGCGCGCGCGGCTGCATTTCAGGTAGCGCAGAATCCCGGTTTATCTTACAACCCTTTGTTTATTGCTGGCGGCGTCGGCCTGGGTAAAACGCATCTGATGCACAGCATCGGAAACGCCATACGGGCGCGAAACCCCCAGGCGAAAATCGCTTATGTGAGATCGGTGCATTTTGTCAGCGATATGGTGAGGGCTCTACAGCACAACAAGATCGATGAGTTTAAAAACGCCTACCGCTCCCTTGACGCATTGTTGATCGACGACATCCAGTTTTTTGCGGGGAAAGAGCGTTCGCAGGAGGAGTTCTTCCATACTTTCAATGACTTAATCGATTCTCAGAAGCAGGTGGTCTTAACCGCAGATCGCTACCCTAAAGAGGTTGATGGTCTTGAAGAGCGTCTGGTTTCACGATTTGGATGGGGGTTGACGGCAGCAATCGAACCTCCTGAATTAGAAACCAGTGTCGCCATTTTGATGACCAAAGCAGAAATTGAAAAAGTCGTACTGCCTCAGGAGGTCGCATTCTTTATTGCCCAACGAATCCGCTCCAATGTGCGCGAACTTGAGGGCGCACTGCGACGATTGGTTGCCAATTCTGCGTTTACCGGAGAGCCCATTACCCTTGGTTTTGCTAAAGATGCTCTGCATGACCTCTTGGTTGTACAGAATAAAATGGTCACGATGACTAACATTCAAAAAACAGTAATGGAATACTTCAAAATCAGAACTGCAGACCTACTCGGTAAAAGCCGAAGAAGGTCTGTTGCGCGACCCAGACAAATTGCTATGGCGTTAACCAAAGAATTAACCAATCATAGTTTGCCTGAAATAGGCGATGCATTTGGTTCAAGAGATCACACAACTGTCTTGCATGCCTGTCGTCGTATTGAAGATTTACGCAATACCGACGTCCGGGTTGGTGAAGACTATAAAAACCTTTTAAGGCAGTTGTCTACATAGGTTTAGGGGGTTTTTTTTGGCTTTGTTAATAAGCTGTGAAGAAGCCTTGGGATGAAACCCGTATAAGTTGTGGATAAAAAGAAAGGGCGATTAAGTACACAGTTTATCCACAGGTGACTCAGGTGTTGTACGTGTTGATATACAGTAGAAAAGCAACTGCAAGCTAATGATAAATAAAAGATTTATTTTTTTATCCACAGTTTTTTGGTTGCTTAATAATAACAATAATACTTTAAATAAAAACCTTATATTATATTAGACAGATGGGTAGTCGAATGAAATTGAGCGCATCCAGAGAAGAATTATTAAAGCCTTTACAGGCCGTAATTGGCGTTGTTGAACGAAAACAAACGATGCCAATTTTAGCCAACGTCCTCTTGGTTGCCGAAGGCGATCACCTCACGGTAACCGCGACAGACCTTGAGGTTGAATTGGTTGCAAAGGGCGAACTGGAGAAGCTGGAAGTACCGGGGCAAATTACCGTGCCGGGTAGAAAATTATTCGATATCTGTAAAGCTCTCCCGAGTCAGGCTGAAGTGAAACTTTCACTGACTGGCGAAAGACTGACCGTGCAGTCAGGTCGAAGCAAGTTTGTGTTATCAACTTTATCCGCAACGGATTTTCCTGTGGTTGATGAAATCGACGGCAGCCAAGTTATTCAGGTCAGTCAAAGCGCTTTGCATCATTTGTTGGAAAAAACTAATTTTTGTATGGCTCAACAAGATGTTCGCTATTACCTGAACGGATTGTTATTTGAGACAGATGGCGCGGTACTGCGAGGCGTAGCGACTGATGGGCATCGGTTGGCATTGTGCGAAATCGATCTGGATGGGCAGAACCCGGTTAAACAACAAGTGATTGTTCCCCGTAAAGGTGTTCTCGAGTTACAGCGCTTACTGGCTGATGAAGGGGAAGTGGAAATTTCAATCGGCACAAATCATATTCGTGCTGAGTTAGGGGATATTCGATTTACATCCAAACTGATTGACGGCCGTTTTCCTGACTACAGTCGTGTGGTTCCTGAGCTTACTGATACGCCCATTCTGGGTAACCGGGATATGATCCGGCAGGCGTTGCAACGCGCAGCTATTCTTTCGAATGAAAAGTATCGCGGCGTAAGGTTGGAGCTTTTGGAAGGCCAGATCAAAATTGAGGCCAACAATCCGGACCAGGAAACGGCGCAGGACGAGGTCGAGGTGGATTACACCGGTATGAGTATGGAGATCGGCTTCAACGTCAATTATCTCATGGATGCGCTTGCTGCTGTGGATAGTGAGCAGGTTGAGTTGAACTTATCGGATCCCAACAGCAGTTGCTTAATCCGAGTTCCCGGCATTGACTCAACGAAGTACGTTGTTATGCCGATGAGACTTTAGTCTCCAGTCATGGTGCCCGACAGTGACACTGTCAAAAATTCGCATTCGCGACTTTCGATGTCTTGATGGTGTAGAGCTTTTAGCCGACCCCGATCTTAATTTGGTTGTTGGTAAAAACGCTGCGGGCAAAACCAGTTTTCTTGAAGCAATCTATTATCTGGGCCGCGGACGATCCTTTCGCGGTGGCAGCAACACCGATCTCATTAAGAGCGGCGCTGACGGCTTCACCTTATTTGCTGAGGTTTCTGCGGGCGAAGCAAGCCCGGGTCAGATAAGCAAACTGGGTTGTGAGGTTTCACGTGGAACCAAAACTATTCGGATGAATGGTTCTTCGGCCAAGACCACAGATCTTGTGTCCGCATTGCCGGTCCAGGCTATTGACCCTGAAATACACGAGTTAATCCAAGGGGGCCCCGAACAACGTCGCAGGTTTCTTGATTGGGGAGTGTTCCACGTGGAACACGATTATATTTCCACATGGCGCGCGTACAAGACAGCCTTAAAACAGCGTAATGCGGCGTTAAAGGCTCAACTGCCTAACGCAACCATTCAGGCTTGGGATGATATGTTGGTAAAAAACGCCATATCACTCGATATTCAGCGAAAATCATTTATATCCGACTTTAAGAGCCAATTATCGCTGATATTAGCCGAAATATTCTCATTTTCGCTGAACGTCAGTTATTCTCAGGGTTGGAAAGAGGGAGATGACTTCAAAGACGCTCTCACAGCAAGTTTTCCACGTGACCGGGTAATGGGTGCCACCCAGGTAGGCCCGCACCGTGCCGACCTCAAGTTACGTATAGACGGTCAGGCCGCTCGGCATCGCCTCTCGCGTGGCCAGCAGAAATTATTAGGCGCAGCATTGATCCTCGCGCAAACGCACTTTGTGGCAAATGCCGTATCAAGCCGGATAGTCCTGTTGGTTGATGACCCCGCCGCCGAGCTAGATGAGGAGCATCAGGAGCATCTTTTCCGCTTACTCCAAACGGTTCCAGCTCAGCTGTTTATTACCAGTCTCGATTCATCAGGGGTGAGCTGGGAAAACAACGGAAAAACCTTCGCTATAGAGGCCGGAAACATCAGTCCTCTGGTATAATACTGGATTGCTTTAAAGGCCCCCTGCATGTCTGACAACTCAACCTATAACTCCAGTAACATTAAAGTCCTCAAAGGCCTTGATGCCGTCCGTAAGCGTCCGGGAATGTATATCGGTGATACCGATGATGGCTCTGGCCTGCATCACATGGTGTTTGAGGTTGTCGATAACTCAATTGACGAGGCGCTCGCCGGTCATTGCAGTGAAATTTCGGTCACTATCCATGCGGATCACTCCGTCACGGTAACGGATAATGGTCGTGGTATTCCGGTTGAAATACACGCTGAAGAAGGGCGCTCAGCAGCTGAAGTAATCATGACTGTGCTTCATGCTGGCGGCAAGTTTGATGATGATTCGTACAAAGTTTCGGGCGGTCTTCATGGCGTTGGTGTTTCTGTTGTTAATGCCCTTTCAGAAAAACTAACCCTCACAATTCATCGTAATGGCGCAACCTACGAACAAGACTATGCGCTAGGTGAGCCACAAGCGCCTTTGCGGGAAACCGGGAAAACAGAGACCACCGGCACCACCGTTCGCTTTAAGCCCAGTGACACCATCTTCACTAAAATCGAGTTTAATTACGAAATCCTGGCAAACCGTTTGCGCGAATTGTCATTCCTGAACTCAGGCGTGCGGATTGTTCTGCGCGATGACCGCGATGACAAAGAAGATGTGTTCGAATATGAGGGCGGCATTCGAGCGTTCGTTGAGCACCTGAACAGAACTAAAACCGCAATTCATCCAACAATTTTGCATTTCACTTCAGAGTTGGACGGTGTTGTTGTGGAGGTCGCTATTCAATGGAACGACAGTTATCAGGAGCGAATGTATTGCTTCACGAATAACATTCCACAGAAAGATGGCGGCACCCATTTGGCAGGTTTCCGCGCAGCGTTAACCCGCACGTTAAACAACTACATTGAGAAAGAAGTTACCGCCAAGAAAGATCGCGCCAATCTTAGTGGTGACGATTCTCGTGAGGGCCTGACCGCGGTTCTCTCCATAAAGGTTCCTGACCCAAAATTCTCTTCACAGACGAAGGACAAACTGGTTTCTTCTGAGGTTCGCGGCATCGTCGAAACGAAGATGTCTGAAAATCTCGATACATTCTTGCTTGAGCATCCGCAGGATTCCAAGATTATTGCAGGCAAGATTATCGATGCCTCTCGCGCTCGTGAAGCAGCCCGCAAAGCCCGTGAAATGACCCGCCGCAAAGGCGCTCTTGATATTGCGGGCTTGCCAGGAAAGCTAGCGGACTGCCAAGAAAAAGATCCTGCGTTATCCGAAATATTTCTCGTAGAGGGTGACTCAGCGGGCGGCTCAGCAAAACAGGGTCGCGACCGTCGTACGCAAGCCGTGCTTCCGCTAAAGGGTAAAATCCTAAACGTCGAGAAAGCACGCTTTGATAAAATGCTGCAGTCCGCCGAAGTGGGGACGTTGATTACAGCACTCGGTTGCGGAATAGGTAAGGATGATTTTAATCCCGAAAAATTGCGTTACCACAAAATCATTATTATGACCGATGCGGATGTTGATGGTTCTCACATTCGCACCCTACTGCTGACGTTTTTCTATCGTCAAATGCGCGAGTTAATTGAACGCGGTCACATTTATATTGCGCAACCACCATTGTATAAAGTGAAGCGTGGTAAGCAGGAAATGTACGTTAAAGACGATGCTGAATTATTCAGTTATCTGATGACAGTTGCGCTCGATGGTGCAGGCTTGCAGGTGAGTAATGATGCTCCTGCCATTACCGGTACAGCTCTCGAAACACTGGCGCGCCAGTATCAGGAAGTCACTTCTATTATTCAGCGCCTGAGCAGTCGCTATGATCAGCATATTATCGAAACACTGGTCCATTCTGAACCATTGAGTAGCGATAATCTTCAGGATAATCAGCATGTTATAGCTTGGCTCAAAGATCTGGAGAAGGCCGTCAACGAAGGCTCCGGAAGTTCGGGCCCGCGGTATAGTATTCGGCTTGAAACACCCGAGGGCGCAGATCCATATGTGGTGGTCACGCGGGTACGCCACGCAATTGAAAAACGCACCAAAATATCACTTAAGTTTTTCGAATCGTCAGAGTATCGCGCGATCCGAGAATTGGGTGCTGAACTGTCGGGGTTGGTTCAGAATGGCGCGACAGTTATTCGTGGAGAGAAATCGAAAGAGATTGATAATTTTCCAGAAGCCATTGAATGGTTGTTATCAGAGGCTCGCCGCGGACAGTATATTCAACGTTACAAAGGTCTTGGTGAAATGAACCCCGATCAGCTTTGGGAAACAACAGTAAACCCAGAGAGTCGCCGCTTAATGCAGGTTCGTATTGATGATGCGATGGGCGCTGATGATATATTCAGCACGTTGATGGGTGACCAGGTTGAGCCTCGTCGTGAGTTTATTGAAACCAACGCACTAACCGCCTCAAATATCGACATCTAACAAGTCGCATTTTTGGTGTTCAGTATTCTTATCCAATTACTGCTCGTTAGTTCTTTGCCGCGTTTGTACTTTCGGTCTGAGAGGCCTTGGGCGTAAGCTTCGCCGTTTCTGTATCGACCCACAACCGTAATGAATCCGCCAGTTCCCGTGCATCTTTGTTCTGTGCGCTCACGGCCTGACCAATCACAAATTCAACGTGACCGGGGTAAATTTTCCAGCCGTCTTTAGGCCAGAAGTAACCTGAGTTGTGCGCGACCGGAACAACATTAACCCTAGCCTCTTGCGCGAGAAGAATGCCCGATATTCCCCAGCGCTTTGTTTCGCCAGCGGGCACACGTGTTCCCTCTGGAAATATCGATACCCAGCTGCCCTGCTTTAAACGTTCTTTGCCAAGCGAGATAACTTTTGCGGACGCATTTTTTCCTGCCCTGCGATCTATAGGAATCGCACCCAGAGCCATTAACGCCCACCCAAAAAACGGACTCCAGACGAGCGCCTTCTTTAACACCCAAACTTGTTGGGGAAAGATAACAAGTTGTGCGAGTGTTTCGAAAGCACTCGAGTGTTTAATAAGCGCAACCGATGCTGAATCCGGGAGGTTTTCCGAACCCCTAACGCTAAATGACAATCCACAAATCACTTTCAATAAAAATAATTCTATCCACCCCCAGCTACGTCCGATTAACCACGGAATTCGCCGACCGGTAATGCGACTGAGGGTTGCGGAGGTGCCGAATATAACCAGCAGCACGCAGGAAAGCAGTATCCATACCCAAGTGCGAATTCCGGCGATCACCTCTGCGGCTCGTTCTTTAGCAACGCAGACACCGCAGCAGCAAGGTCATCAAACACGGGAATGCTGCCAGCGCTGTGCAGCGGCGTCTTCAGTATTTCAGCTTCCGTATTGCGGCCGTTGCCCGTTCGAATCAGTATCGGTTTGCAGCCAGCCGCTGCCGAGGCCTCAAGGTCTCGCCGCGAATCGCCGATAGCAATAACCCCCTCAATTGACTGGCCGGCATGAGCTGCTATTTGTGTGAAAAGTCCGGGCTTCGGTTTCCTGCAGCCACAGCTATCGTCAGGCGTATGCGGGCAATAAAATACTCCCGCGATCTTGCCGCCACTAGCCTTAACGACACTTATCATTTTATCGTTGATGGCCTGATAATCCGCGAGACTGAAAAGACCTCTGCCGATACCCGATTGGTTGGTCGCAACATAGACGCTGTAGCCGTGCTGGCAAAGTGTGCAGATGGCTTCAAGGGCGCCCGGCAGTGGCAGCCATTCCTCGGGGCGCTTAATATAATCAGCATTATCGGCGTTAATCACACCATCGCGATCGAGAATAATAATTTTGGTTGGGCGCTCATTCATTAGCGTGGCGACAGGGCTGACAAATCGGCGACATCAAGAAATAATCCCCGCAATCGCGATAACAGAGCCAACCGGTTGGCTTTAATTGCAGCATCGTCAGCATTGACCATTACATTATCAAAGAAGCTATCCACCGGTGCGCGTAATCCGGCAAGCTGGCTGAGCGCCTTACCGTAGTCCTGCCGCGAAACAGCATCCGCATGTTTATCAGCAATAGACGTAAGTGCTTCAAATAGAAGCAGTTCTGCAGGCTCACTCAGCAAACCAGGGTCTATTTGTTCGGCCCCGCTTAGCTTTGCAGCCTTGAGAATATTAGCAATACGCTTGTTTGCTGCAGCGAGGCTTTCGCCTTCCGGCAACAGGGCAAACTCGACCACCGCTTTCAAGCGTTGATGAAAATCAAGCGGTGAAACAGGCACCCTTTGGCGCACAGTTTCAAACTGTTCGGCCGAGATATCACCTTGCTTGAACAGTGGGTTTTGCCCGTCCAGGTAATAGCTCTTTAGCCGGTCCACGATAAACTCATAGATATCATCGACAATAATAGCGTCACTTTTTACTGGCTGAAGTTCACGCGCCTGCTGAATGCATTGCTTAAGGTCAAGGTCAATTTGGCTCTCGATCAAAATACGAACTAAGCCCAAAGCGAGGCGCCTTAGAGCAAATGGGTCTTTGTTGCCGCTAGGACGCCGCCCTAACGCAAAGATGCCGGTTAGCGTATCCAATCGATCAGCAATGCTCACTGCCTGTCCGGTCGACGTTGTGGGCAGGTCGTCGCCAGCAAACCGCGGTAGGTAGTGTTCACCAATTGCGATGGCAACGTCATCCGGTTCGCCATCCAGTTTTGCGTAGTAACGACCCATGACGCCTTGCAGCTCAGGGAACTCCCCAACCATCTCGGTTAAGAGGTCAGCCTTAGCCAGCTGTCCAGCTCTTATGGCGTTGGTGTTGGTATCGCCTAAGGCCCCGGCGATGACGCCTGCCAGTTCTGCGACGCGTTGGGATTTGTCGTGAATGCTGCCAAGCCCTTTTTGGTACACCACGTCAGATAGCTTGTGGGCCCTGTCCCCAAGGGAGAGCTTAAGGTCTTGCTCCCAAAAGAACGCAGCATCCGCAAGCCGCGGTTTAACCACCTTCTCATTGCCCAGGCGCACCTGATCGGGCTGGATGCTGGCGATATTGCTGATGGTGATAAATTGGTTGGTTAGACCGCCTTCGATCTTATACACCGGGAAATAGCGCTGGTGCTCCTGCAGCGTTGAGATCAGCACCTCGTCCGGCAGCTGCAAAAATGCCTCATCAAACGAACCCACCACCGGTATTGGCCACTCTACGAGAGCGGTTACTTCATCCAATAACTCATCAGGAACATGCACGGTAGCGTTATGGGCTTTTGCGGCATCCTGTGCCATCGAAAGAATTTGTGCCTGTCTCTTATACACATCTGACGCTGCCGACGATCTACTCTGTGTAG
>OJHF01000327.1_pt1 | contig 12146 bp, 8 predicted proteins | sample 1594891 | NCBI WGS metagenome assembly OJHF01 (sample SAMN05416737, study PRJEB24817) | seawater metagenome | isolation source: Sea water | place: Canada:Atlantic | collected 2013-07 | reverse complement strand
CGAGATTGCCTCTTGTCTCGTGGGCTCGGAGATGTGTATAAGAGACAGGTGATACGCTGCGCCTTGAGGCCGCCATGAATCTTTATGGTCAGGATATGAACGCTTCCGTATCACCGCTGGTGAGTGGTTTGGGCTGGACGGTGGCGTGGGCGCCTGCTGACCGTAACTTTATCGGGCGAGCAGCGCTGGAAGCCCAGCGCGAGGCGGGCATTGGCGAAAAGTTTGTCGGTTTAATACTGCGTGGACGCGGTATTATGCGCCACGATCAGCGTGTAACTACCCCCGCTGGTGATGGTGTGATTACCAGTGGCGGTTTTTCACCGAGCATGGAGTGCTCGATCGCTCTGGCGCGGGTTCCTATCGGTGCCGGCGCAGATTGTCAGGTCGAGATTCGCGGTAAGCACATTGATGCAAGTATTGTGAAACCACCGTTCGTACGGAACGGAAAAATTCAAATAATTACATAGCCGGCCCGACCGGTTAGTTTAATAAAAATTGGTATACAACCCGGAGAGAAGAACGATGTCTGAGATACCTGAAGATCTCAAATACACGGAAGACCACGAATGGCTGCGTGTTGAAGAAGATGGCTTAATTACAGTCGGTATTACTGATCATGCGCAAGGTGCGTTAGGTGAGTTGGTATTTGTTGAGCTTCCTGAAGAGGGTCAGGTGTTCAATAAAGGCGATGCCTGCGCCGTGGTTGAATCAGTAAAGGCCGCTAGCGATGTCTATTGCCCGTTGGGCGGGTTAATAACGGATGTAAACAGCAATCTGGCTGATGAGCCTGAGTTAGTTAATACAAACCCGCACGAAGGCGGATGGTTGTTCCGTATTGCACCTAAAAGCGAAGATGCGCTTGAGTCGCTGATGGACACCATCGCTTACGAAGAGTACCTGTCGGGTCTCGAAGATTAAATCCAATAATAATGACTGATGTATATTGTTCTCACAGCGCGATGTCCACTGTTCAGGTAGAAAATTAATGCCATTTATTCCCCATACTTCCGGTGACCTGTCCGCGATGCTTGAACGCATCGGCGCAGAGACATTGGATGATCTTTTTGATGAGATCCCTGCGAACCTTACGATGCAGGCGATACCCGGTGCTCCTGAAGGCTTGAGCGAGTCGGAAATTAGTTCGCTTATGCATGAGCGAGCCGATACCGACGGTCGTCCGGTCTGTTTTATGGGCGCGGGTGCTTATGATCACTTTGTACCTGCAGCGGTGTGGCAATTGACCACTCGCGGCGAATTTTATAGCGCATATACCCCTTATCAGGCTGAAGCCAGTCAGGGGACTTTGCAGGTTATCTACGAGTATCAAACGATGATGGCATCGTTAACCGGTCTCGATATTTCTAACGCCTCGTTGTATGACGGTGCCACCGCATTTGCGGAAGCCTGTCTGATGGCCGTACGTGCCAACCGGAAGTCAACGTCACGCAAAATATTGGTGCCGCGCACGGTGCATCCTTACTACCGCGAAGTGGCATTTAATATTGTCAGAGGTCAGAACATTGAGTTGGTCGATTTGCCGATGCTTGACGGTGTTACTGATGTTGCAGCGTTGGCTGAGCACGCGGGGCAGGATTTTGCCGCAGTGGTCATTCAACAGCCCAACTTCTTTGGTTCGCTTGAGCAGGTTGATGCGCTGACCAATTGGGCGCATGCCGAAGCTGCGTTAGTCATTGCTGTGGCAAACCCGCTTGCGCTATCGGTTCTAACGCCTCCCGGGGAGTGGGGGGAAGCGGGTGCTGATGTGGCCTGCGGTGAGGGGCAGCCTTTGGGTGTGCCTATGTCATCCGGTGGCCCGTTTTATGGCTACATGGTTTGCAGGAAGAACATAGTCCGGCAGATGCCGGGTCGTATTGTTGGTCGCACGGTTGATGTTGACGGCAAGCCAGGCTTTACACTTACCCTGCAGGCGCGCGAACAACATATTCGTCGCTCACGTGCGACTTCCAATATTTGTACCAATCAGGGCTTGATGGTTACGGCATCAACCATTTACATGGCTCTGCTTGGTAATGAAGGCCTGCGGCGTGTTGCCCTGGCCAGTCATGAGAATACTCGCCAACTGATTGAAGGCCTGTGTGCCATCCACGGCATTTCCCGCGCATTCACCTCGCCGGTGTTTCATGAGGCTGTGTTATTGCTCGATCGTCCGGTAGCGCCAGTGCTTGATGCATTGGCCGCAACCGGAATTCTTGGTGGTGTGGATCTAACCGAGTTTTACCCTGAGTTGGGCAATGCGTTGCTGGTATGCGCTACGGAAAACCGTACACCGAAACATATTGAGCAGTACGTCGCCGCAATGACGGCGGTGTTTACAACCGAAGAGGTGCGTCAACATGGTTGAGCCACTCATTTTTGAATACCACGCAAGTGGCGGTCGCAGCTTTACTGTTAAAGCCCCTGAGGCCTCTGATTTGCCTGAGCAATTTTTGCGCAAGAGCAAGCCTGCCTTACCGGCGGTGTCAGAACTGCAGGTGGTGCGTCATTACACTCGTCTTTCACAGCTGAACTTCTCTATTGATACCCATTTTTACCCGCTGGGTTCATGCACCATGAAGTACAACCCTAAGGCGTGTAATTCGCTGGCGATGTTGCCCGAGTTGTTGGGACGTCATCCCTTAGCACCGGATCAGTTTTCACAGGGCACGCTGGAGTGTTTGTATGAGCTTCAGGAGATGCTGCAGCAGGCCACTGGCATGTCAGGCGTTTCGCTAACACCTATGGCAGGCGCACAGGGCGAATTGGCCGGCGTTGCCATGATTCAGGCTTATCATAAGACGCGCAATGATCATGAGCGCAATGAGATTATCGTGCCTGATGCGGCGCATGGCACAAACCCGGCAACGGCCACGATGTGCGGTTGCAAGGTGGTTGAAATACCCACCCGTGCCGATGGTGATCTGGATGTTGATGCATTGAAGGCAGCCGTCGGACCAAAAACTGCCGGCATTATGCTGACCAACCCATCGACCCTCGGTGTTTTTGAACGACAGATTGAGGAGATTGCCAGCATCGTTCATGCCGCCGGTGGCCTGCTTTATTATGATGGCGCAAACCTTAACGCCATTCTTGGGCGAACTTCGCCGGGCGCAATGGGCTTCGATGTGGTCCATCTGAACCTGCATAAAACATTTTCTACACCGCATGGTGGTGGTGGCCCGGGCTCTGGCGCTGTGGGTGTGGGCGAACGTCTGCGCCCCTACTTGCCTATTCCTCTGGTCATTAAAACCGCTTCTGGCTATAGCTGGGCTGCAGAAAAGGATTGCCCCGATAGCATTGGTCGTTTGTCTGCATTTATGGGCAACGTAGGCGTTTTGTTGCGAGCCTATATCTACATGCGGATGCTGGGTGGCGAAGGTATGCGCAGAGTATCGGAATACGCTGTGCTGAATGCCAATTACATTATGGTTTGCCTGCGCGAGGCTGGCTTCACTATTGCGTTCTCGGAACGGCGTGCAAGCCACGAATTTATTATTTCGGTAAAGAAAATCACTCGTGAAACGGGTATTAGCGCCATGGACTTTGCCAAGGCCTTACTGGACTATGGTATTCACGCACCAACTACGTATTTCCCGTTATTGGTGCCAGAATGTTTGCTGATTGAGCCAACTGAGACGGAATCAATCCAGGAGTTGGATGGTTTTATTGAAGCGATGATCGCCATTCGCGATAAGGCTTACAGTGACCCTGATGCATTAAAAGCCGCGCCGCTGACGATGCCTGTGCGGCGTCTTGATGATGTGCGTGCGGCTAAACATCCGGATCTCGTTTGGCAGCCACCTGGTGAGCAGGCGATATAGCCTTTTTATAAAGCTGATGGCCGCAGAGGCTATCAGCAAAACCCACGACTGCTGAGCGATTAATTTATTCAGCAGTTACCCAATTAATATTGACATAAAGGGGACATGACAACATGTCAGCACTGATCTGCGGTTCTATGGCATACGACAACATTATGGTTTTTGAAGATCGTTTCAAGGATCATATCCTGCCCGATCAAATTCACATTCTGAACGTCTCGTTTCTGGTGCCGACCATGCGTAAAGAGTTCGGTGGTTGTGCAGGTAACGTTGCTTACAATCTGAGGTTGCTGGGTGGAGACGGTTATGCAATGGCAACTGTTGGCGGCGATTTTGGTAACTACAAGCATTGGCTTGCTGAGCAGGAAATTGATACCCGGTATATCACCGAAATTGATAGCGAGTTTACCGCTCAGGCCTATATTACGACTGACCTCGACGATAATCAGATCACCGCGTTTCACCCCGGTGCGATGAATGAGTCGCACATTAATAAAGTTACAGCGGATAGCGGTATTACCCTCGGTATGGTTTCTCCGGATGGTCGCCAGGGCATGATTGAACATGCAGGGCAGTTTGCCGCTGCGAAGATTCCGTTTATCTTTGATCCTGGCCAGGGTATGCCGATGTTTGATGGCAATGACCTGCGGGCATTCATTGATCAGGCTACCTGGGTTGCAGTGAACGATTATGAAAGTCAGATGCTGCAGGAACGCACCGGTTGGAGCGCTGAAGAAATTGCCGGTCATCTCGAGGCATTGATTGTTACCCGTGGTGCTGAAGGTTCTTATATTTATGCGGGCGGCGAGCGTCTCGACATTCCGGCTGCGACTCCCGAAGCTATCAAAGACCCTACAGGCTGCGGCGATGCTTATCGTGCAGGCTTGTTGTTTGGTTTGATGAATGACCTCGATTGGGCCTCAACCGGACGGCTGGCTGCTTTGCTAGGTGCAATTAAGGTGGCCAGTTTGGGTACGCAGAACCATCACTTTACGCGTTCAGACATTGTTGCTGAATACGCTAAGCAGTTCGGTAGAACTCTCGATATATAAATCGGGAGTAACGTTTCAGGTATAAAAGCCTGTTTTTTAGCGGCATGGCGATGTTGATTGTGGCCATGGCTGCACGCTCGATTATGTTTCGGGTTCTGCTGAATCCAGTCTTGAACTAATCGCTAGAGATCGTATCGTTGAGGTCGATGGCGCGGCTGTGTCGTACCCGGATGCTTTTCTGGAATCAGTTGCGAAGAAGTATAATCAGCAGTCTGTTCGTTTGACCACCTTGTCGTTGAACAATGGCGTGTCGGCTTTAACGCTGAGGCTGGATGAAATCTGCTGGCCCGGCTATCAGGTGGCCTGCGAGCAAGGCTAGTGGGTTCGGGGCTCGCGGCCCTGAGTGGGGCTTACATTTTAACTGTTCGGGTTTTACAGGCAGAATAGACACTCATTTCAGTGCCTTCACCACCACCATCGAAACAACCGTTTACTTCAGGAATAAAACAACATCGCATGCGCTCGATTTTCGCCACCCTACTTGATCGTTTGATCCTGACCAAGCCGTTATGGGTTCTTGCGATCGTGGCTGTTCTTGGCGCGTACATTATATCTTTTGCACCGGATATCGATCTTGATGCTTCGGCCGATTCGCTGTTGTTGGAAGATGATGCTGAGCTGCGCTACTACCGCGGCATAGCCGCCCGCTATGGCTCTATGAGCTATCTGGTTATTACCTATACAGTCCCTGATTTGTTTGCACCTGAGGCCTTGCGCGATCTGCAAAGCCTCCGCGATGAGTTAGTGGCCGTGTCCAGCATCGATAGCGTTGTAACGATGCTGGATGTCCCGCTAATTAATAGTCCGAGAGTTACCTTGGCACAGCTCCAATATGACGTGCCGACGTTGCTCAGCGACTCCACAGATCTGACGCTGGCCCGCACCGAGCTAACCGAAAGCAGTTTGTACCGCGAACTGATTATGAGTAGGGATGGCACAACTACCGCATTGCTGGTGAGCTTTGTGCAGAACCCTCAGCGGGCGGCTCTGCTGCTCGAGCGTGATGTCCTGCGTGAGAAGCGCATGACTACTGATCTCGATGCGGCTGAATCCAAGACAATTTCAGTGCTTTCAGATCAAATTCAACAAATCAATATTATAGCCAAGGCTAATGAGGCTGAATCAATCGAGCTGATTCGTGACATCCTCCGCCAGTATAGTGACCGTGCCGAGCTGCGGCTGGGCGGGGTGCCCATTATTGTGGCGGACATGATCGCGTTAATTAAAACCGATGTGGTGGTTTTCGGTGCGGGCATTTTGGTGTTTCTCATTGTTCTGCTGACCTATATTTTCCGGCAGGCCCGCTGGGTTTTTGTATCGATGACTTGCTGCCTCCTGTCTGCGCTGGTGGTTGCCGGCGTACTCGGGCTGATGCAGTGGCGCGTTACGGTCGTTTCATCCAATTTTATTGCGCTGGTCGTTATTTTCAGCCTCTCACTCACCGTGCATCTGATTGTGCGCTATCGAGAACTCCAACGCCGTAACCCTCAGGCCACCCAGCATTGGTTGCTGCGCAATACCCTTATCGACAAACTTGAGCCATGTTTCTACACCGTGCTTACTACGATGGTTGGTTTTGCGTCATTGTTAGTGAGCGGTATTCGCCCGGTAATTGATTTTGGCTGGATGATGGTCATCGGCATGGCGACAGTGTTTGTGGTGTCATTTTTGTTATTTCCTGTGATGCTTATATTTATGCGCCCTGTTATGCCGGCACATGGCGATCACATTACAACGGCCGTTACTGCGCAACTGGCTCGTTGGGTGAGAGTAGCGCCGGGCGTTATTCTCAGCCTGTTCTTCCTTGCAGCAGTGCTGAGCATCATCGGCATCAGTAGGTTACAAGTTGAGAATCGCTTTTTGGATTACTTTGCCAAATCAACCGAGATTTATCAGGGGCTGGCTAAGATAGATAGTGAGCTCGGCGGCACTATGCCATTTGATGTTGTCCTCGATGCCGATCCTGCATTCTACGAGCCCCCTGTAATAGCAGCTAATGCCGATGCAGCGGGGTTTGATGACGATGAGTTTGGCAACCAGGCATTTGGCGATGATCCGTTTGGTGATGATGATTTTGGTTCTACCGACTCTGCTAACTCAGTAACCACCGCAGTCGATCTGGGAGCTACCAGCTATTGGTATAACAGTTATCAGTTGCAGGTTGTCCGAGATGTTCATAACTATCTGGATTCACTGCCCGAGACCGGGAAGGTCTTGTCGATGGCGACAGCGCTTGATGCATTGGAGACATTGAACAACGGCAAAATGCCCGGAACTTTCTCTCTGTCGATACTGTACAAGCAGTTGCCCGAGGCGATCAAGGAAGCTCTGATTCATCCCTATATGTCAGATGATGGCAATCAGATGCGGTTTTCTGTTCGGGTTTACGAAGCTAACCCCGATTTGCGGCGCGGAGAATTACTTGATGGCATCCGCACTCATCTGATTGACGATATGGGGTTTGAACCTGAGCAGGTTCATGTCACCGGCATGTTGGTTTTGTATAACAACGTATTACAGAGTCTGTTTAAGTCACAGATAATGACAATTGGTGTGGTTTTTCTGGCCATCCTGTTTATGTACCTTGTGCTATTCCGCTCGCTCACTGTTGCCTTTGTAGCGACAGTTCCAAGCATTGTTGCTGCAACTTCTGTGCTGGGGTTGATGGGTTGGCTGGGCTTGTCTTTAGATATCATGACGATCACTATCGCCGCAATTACTATTGGCATAGGGGTTGATGATTCAATTCATTACGTTCATCGCTTCAGAGAAGAAGTTGCTATTGATGGCGACCCCATCGAGGCTATGGAGCGCAGTCACTTAAGTATTGGACGTGCGATCTACTATACGTCCTTGATTATTACTTCCGGGTTTTCGATTCTGGCTATTTCAGATTTTATTCCGACAATTTATTTCGGCTTGTTCACCGGGGTAGCGATGATTCTGGCGCTTGTTGCTAATTTAACCCTGTTGCCAGTTTTGTTGATTAAGGCGCGGGTAAGCTAGCGCAGGCCTTGTCCACAACCCTTGTACAGCATGCCGTTGAATTCGATCTCTACTGCGGTTTCAAAGCGTTTAGCGTTCACGCCATTGCTGCAGGTTTTGCCTAGAATACGTGCGCTGATAGTGTCATTCGGGGTGCTGCTGGTATAAGTGACGGTGCGTGTTTCCCGGTTTAGAGCGTGGCCAGAGATCGCAAAGCTGTAGGCGCTTTGCCCGTAACCGGCGATAAACATCATGTTGCTGCCTGATATTTCCAGCACCCATCCGGGCTCATTACCACGGGCTCTATAATCAACGCCACGCAATTTAGCATCCTCTAGTACTGATGCCTGCCGGTCTTCGATACAGTGATCTTTGCTGTCTTTAGCTTCAATGAAGGCTTCGCTGCCTTTGCTGAAGAATGTTACCTTGCCATTGCTGTATCTCACACCTGATGCCGAGACCTGTTTTGCGAGCTGGAGAGATTCTTTGGGTAGAAACAGCGCTATGCTTTCAGCTGATTGGCTGAAATCAGCCACAACATAGCCATTGATCAGGCATTTGTAAGCAAATATCTCTAGCCGGTTGTTGGGTAGTGTTGTCTCTGCTTCGAGTTGCGGTGGCGGCGGAGCTTCGGGCAGGGGTTGCGTATCACAGGCCACCAGGGCTGCCATTGCCAGAACAATGGACAGTTGCAAAAGCCCCGCATTAAAAGTGGTTTTCATCATATAGCCCTGAATCCGAAGAAAGCCTGAATGTGTTCCATTATGCCTCGCATCAGCTGGCGGCGGGAATGCTTGTGGGAGGGCTGCGGGCTTTGCGTTGTTGTTCTTGTGCTGCGGCCAAAAAAAAGCACCATTTAGGCGCTCTCTGATGAGACTAAATTAACTGTCTCTTTTTTAAGATCCAGCTCGGATCACTGTCAATCTTAGCGTTCGTCAGCCGGGGAGAAACGTGGGGGAGCGGCTGTTGGGGGGGGACTAGCCTGAAAAGGCTTAACGGAAGACTTAACAGCGACCCAAGCTGGAGAGTAAAACTTGACTGTTCATTGAGTAAGCTTAAATGCCAAAATTAATAAAGCTGATTACAATCTCACTGCTAATTTCTTCTGAGTTACTTGGATTTACTGCTGGTTGTAATAAGACCGTTGTGCACAGCAGGAATTAAAATACCATTGAGCTCAGCGTGGTTAGCGGAATCAGGCTAGCAATCAAAAGCAGAATGATTTCGTCGCGGAGTTCAAGGTTGCGTGTTGAATAGGTCGTTGATGGTGTCATCTTGTCAGTTCCTTTCTGCTTATTGGCGCCAAAACACTTTCCGAACGCCATGAAAATCAAATGTTCTTTGTTTTCGATGTTGGAACTTTACGTGGTGTATGAGCAGAAAACCTTTCAGAATGGTTACGCTTTGTAGCCAAATGTAACAGTCATCATTGTGTTTTAAATCAACAGCATGCCTTTTGCTTGCCTAGGGCTTCAGCAAAGTACGCGATGAAATCGGCAGGATTTGCGCAGCAAATATGCGCGCAACCTCGACGGATGCAGGGGCGTTCAGTCAGATGAACGGGTGCATGCTTACCAGGGCAGGGGAGTACCGTCGGCATTGAGAAACACGCCGGACTGTTCCGGAGCCAGTTCATCGATGAGTGCAATCATGTCCGTAACAGCGGCTTCAGGCGTGCTCAGCTGAATGACACCGGCCTTTAGTAGATTGACGATTTGCTGGAACTCCGGGGGTATGGGTTTTGTTCCGGCCAGCATCTCAGCGAAGCCGCGTGTATCGACTAATCCAGGGTTAATAATACCTACAACAATACCGTCATCGGCGAGTTCAAATGATAGGTTGCGCATGAGGAGATGCAATGCCGCTTTGCTGGCCCGGTAGGCGTAAAGGTCCGGATTACCATTGATCGATGCAATAGAACCGGCGGAACTGCCGAGCGTAATAATTTTCTTTTGGGTGCCCAGTCTGATATTGGGAGTGAGTGACTCCGATAACTTCATAGTGCCAATAGCGTTCACTGCCAGAATTTGCGTGAACTGCTCGTAATCAATCTGACCAAACAACTGAGTTTTTAAGTCACCGAGCAGAGCCGCATTGTTGATTAATACATCAATGGGTTTGCCATTAAGCGATTGAGCAAACTGATCGATGCCCGCGCTATCGACGAGATCAATTTGCACAAGCTGCAGGTTTTCATGATTGCGTTGCAGAGCCTGCAGATCTTTAGCTGAATCGGGATTGCGGCAAGATGCAATAACAATCCAGCCGCGTTCTGCGTATTGCCTTGCAAATTCAATTCCGATGCCGCGGTTGGCGCCTGTGATGAGTACGGTAGGCATTGCCGCAGATTCAGCAGCAATAACGGGTGCAAGGTGTGCCCATGAAAGCATCCCCAGGATTGTGAGTAGGGCAAACAGTCGGCGTGTGATTGGCATTGGAGGCTCCCGCGTTACTTTTGATGTCGATTGCCCGACTATAACCGGCAGAGATATTTGCCCGCTACCCGAGTTTATCTCATGGGTGGTCGGCTGTATGAGCTTAAGCTTATGTGTATGTCTCTTCCGGATGAGTGAACTGCAGTTCAGCCAGTCGGGCGTATAGCGGATTGCGCTTTACCAGTTCGGTATGAGTGCCGGCATCAACCATCTTGCCCTGGTCCATTACTACAATGCGGTCCGCTTTTAGGACGGTAGCAAGTCTGTGGGCAATAATAATCGTGGTGCGATTTTGCATCAGGCGTTCTAAAGCAACCTGAACCAACTGTTCGCTTTCGGCATCTAGCGCACTGGTGGCTTCGTCGAGTAGCAGTATCGGCGGGTTCTTCAGCATCGCTCGCGCAATGGCAATACGTTGCCGCTGACCACCAGAGATCCGCATACCACGCTCACCTAAGAACGTGGCATAGCCTTCCGGCATCTGTTCTATAAACTCATGTGCAGCAGCAGCTTTGGCAGCAGCAAAGACCTCTTCATCGGTGGCATCAGGCCGGCCATAGCGAATGTTCTGCATGGCACTGGTGCCGAAGATTATGGTTTCCTGAGGTACCACACCGATGCGGCCACGCACGGCCACCGGGTCGGCTTCAGCAATATCGACACCATCGATTTTTAAGCGACCTGTAAGTGGGTCATAGAAGCGCAACAACAGATGGAAGGTGGTCGATTTACCAGCGCCTGAGGGCCCCACAAAGGCAACAGTTTCGCCCGGCTTAATGCTGATATTGAAATCACTAATGGCCAGCTGCTCGAGCCGCGATGGGTAGCTGAAGTTTACGCCCTCGAAGTCGACGCTACCGATGCCTTGTTCAGGCAGCGCAACCGGATGACTCGGAATTTTGATAGTGGGCTGTGCGCCGAGCAATTCCAGGAGTCGTTCCATGGCTCCCGCGGCACGCTGAACTTCACCCCACATCTCACTCAGCGATGCACCTGAGGTGGCAACAAACATGGTATAGAGGATAAATTGTCCGAGTTCACCTGCGCTAATTTCACCAGTGAGTACCGAGCGAGTACCAATCCACAGCACCAGAATAATGGAGCCGAACAAAGCCACGATAGTTAGTCCGGTCATTGCTGATCGAACTCGGATACGCCTGGCCGCAGTAGCAAAGGCCTCTTCGACATAGCCGCTAAAGCGATCGCTCTGGATTTTTTCCAGCGTGAAGGCCTGGATGGTTTGCACGGCATTTAGTGTTTCGCCAGCCATGCCGCTTGAGTCGGCAACTCTGTCCTGAGAGTCGCGAGATAGACGTCGTACCTTACGACCGATAACAATAATGGGTACTACTACGAGTGGCACCAGAACCAGGATATAACCCATCAGTTTAGGGCTGGTGATGCCCAGCATTATCAGCGCACCGACCAGGGTAATCGCGCCGCGCAGCGCGATGGAAATACCCACACCTGCTATCGACTGAACCAAAGTGGTATCGGTAGTGAGTCGGGACAGTACTTCGCCCGTTTGCGTGACTTCAAAAAATGCTGGGTCAAGCCGAATAACCTGCCGGTAAACTTTATCTCGCAGATCAGCAACCACTCTCTCACCAAGCCAGGTGACCCAGTAGAGCCGCAAAGCCGCAAATACACCGAACAGGCATGTCATCAAAAAAAGCACAATAAAGTACTGATTTATGGTGCTTGCATCTTGATTGACCAAGCCCTGATCGATGACATCCCGCACAGCTATTGGTAATGCCAATAGAGCGCCAGCCGCAACCAGCAGCGCCACTAACGCGAGCGCCAGCGTGCCTTTGTAGGGCAGAATCTGTCTCTTATACACATCTCCGAGCCCA